>Ga0307517_10007696_pt1 | contig 15650 bp, 19 predicted proteins | sample 23_EM_MG_FD_194515 | JGI IMG/M metagenome (GOLD analysis project Ga0307517, IMG submission 194515) | Populus trichocarpa ectomycorrhiza microbial communities from riparian zone in the Pacific Northwest, United States - 23_EM | ecosystem: Host-associated > Plants > Roots > Unclassified | place...
CTGACATTGTTCTTCTCAACTCAAGCGCTGGGGTCCAGTCGGAGGGATGGAAGCACATCAACGCTGTGGTTGAGGTCACTTGCAGGGATATGAATAAGGACCTGAAAGCTCAAATCAACAACAAAATGTATCTCATGCTTTCCGAGCAACACAACCGGCGCTTTGTCCCTTTCGTGGCCATTTGTGGCCCAACAATGTACCTCATTGTCACCGACCGGGAAGGGCAAGCAATGGCCGAGATCAATTATCTCCAAGGAGGCGAATATCACGCTCTATGCCTTCTGCGTGTCATTGCAGCTTTGGTGTTCTCAAATAACGAGACCATTGGTTTCGACCCAAGCATTTTGAATCTTCAAGGTCCGGAGGGCGGAATAGGGATTTCTGCCGGTGGAAAGGTTTACGCCGTGAAATCAATCATTCATGCAGTTCGCGGAGTTGTTGGAAGGTCGTCTCGTGTTTGGTCCGCTTATGACCACAAGGATCCTGACCGGAAGCTCTGTATCATCAAGGACGGATGGATTCAGGAAGGTCGAGCGGATGTGGAGAAGGTGCATCTGGAGAAACTGAAAGACGTCACAGGGGTCCCAAAACTCATCTGGGGTGGGGCGGTGGAAATTACTGACCCTTCAAGCAATTCACGATCAGAAAGAAAATTCCGTCAAGATGACACGTTGTGGATGCGCTTGGGGTTTAGCGAAGGCAGGCAGTACCGCATCCACCGCCGTTTGGTTTTAAGCCCCGTCGGTGAACTCTTGTCTTCCTTCACATCCTTGGGCGAGCTCATTGCAGCTTTTCGAGACGTTGTTGTAGGTATGTTCCGCTCATGACTATTTTCATGTATTACATGCTTATATTCCAGTAGCTCACGCTGCCTGTTGTAAAATGGGTGTCCTACACAGAGACATCAGCTTCAACAACATCCTCCTTGCCCGTGATCCTAAACGTGCAGCTGACAAGCCTCGGCAAGGCATGCTAATAGACTTTGATTATGCGGCGTCATTGGAACAGAAGGCTGAAATTGGGCAACGCACAGTCAGGTCCTCTCCTACTTGCATAGATGCTAACGACTAATGATTGATGTCAAATCCCAGGGTACACCGCCATTCATGGCGATCTCTCTTTTACGGAATGGAGCTGAGGGCGTCCTCCATGAAGCTAAACATGACTTGGAGTCGTTGCTGTACGTCATGCTTTTCTGCGGTACAATGCTCAAGGGGCCGCATGGGACTTGGCGAGTGGCGGTGGATTTCCAGTCGTACTCCAGCATTCCTATGCAAGAGTGGTTTTCCCCAGATGCTATGGAAACCAGTTATGCACATATGGGCCGCACAAAACTCAGTCACATGGAAGACTTCCAGCGCGCCATTATCCAAAGGATGGACCGTTACTTCTCTCCCCTCTTCACTGGATTTCAAGCCATCAGAGATGCTGCCTTCCCCACCAAGAAGGGTTCATACTTCGATTGCCAACTTCAACATGAACCCATGATAAAGATTTTGAATGACGTGTTGGCACACCTTCCTGAGGAGCACACAAAGCTGGAACCTGATCCCAAACTGGCCCCGGCAGAACCTGGGATGCAGGGTGTCAAACGAAAACGTGCCGGTGAGTTTCATACCAAGCTGGGGAAACTAAACGCTAATTGATGTTAGGTATCTGAGGGGTGCCATCTCCCAATGATTTTTTCTTCCAATTCATGTATTATGCGTGTGCTTTTTTTTTTTCTATCGTCATGGAAGTTCTTTGGGAAGGCGTGGTCTTCGGCTGTAGCCTATCCAACTGTATTTCATTATTATGCTGATTTCTGCAAGCCTTTTTCTCTAACGAATTTTGTCATGAATACAATCTCGCGTTCCTTTCTCATGGTGGGAATCATTGTGGGGCTAGTAAGAAAAACTACATAGAAAGGTTTATCCAATGAACACCATCCGCCGCCTTCAATAACATGACATTCCTCCCTTCATGTCCTTCAGAATCTACGAAGTTCCCACTGTAAAGTTCATATGCGTAAATAAGAGTGATTTTGGTTAGCGTCCCAAGTTGTTTGGACCACGCCTCAGCTAGTTTGATTTCCTCATTCAACAAAGAAAATGAGGGGGGCGGGTGCTGGAAGTAATAACGAGAAGGAATCCCCACCAGAACTCCAGGTGTATCCATCGTGAGACTGCCTAAATTGGGGAATAATGCCAACGCTGGCAGCCAAATTGGTGATTCCCAAACCAGTTCGCCATTGCAGTGTTCACTAAAGGCAGGGTGCTAAAGTCGACGCTGTTAGCTCTCAAAATAAAATCCAAATGTGACCAATATCATTCACCTCTTCAACATCAAGGTGGTCCCCAAAGAAGTCAAATTTGAGGTGCTTGACACAATACAGGAATGAATTCCCCCAGCTACTGAAAATGGAGGGGAAGGAAACATTGTCCAAAGCGACGACTAAGGTAAGATCGGCCACTTCCATGAATTGGAATGCATTTTTGCACAAGTCGTGTGTTTTGTGGTCGCCAATACTAGGCATGGGAATGGTGAGAGTAGTGATATCGCCAAAAACAATGTGTTCTCGGGGATTTTTGTAGAAGGAGGTACGGATGCGTATTCCATAGGAATGGGCATGACGACAGATTATCTCTTCAAATTTTATGATATCTCTGCATAGAGAACGGAGATCTTCTATTCCAAGAATGCTGAGTGATCTTTTTGTTGAAAATGACTTCATGAACCGTAGATGGGTTGTCGTTCTCAAAATTGACAACTGCTGATCATCCAGAAGTGGGATAAGTTCCTCAATGATTTGAGCTTGAAGCTCCAAAGCCACTAGAAATATATATAGCCATGAGTGGAGAAAGACCACAAATAATATCTGATAACTCACAACTCTGGATAAGGTGAGCAGTTGGCACATACAACGTCATGGCTCACGCACAAGCGGCTCGGTTGTTGTGGCTGTGCTCAAACATCGCCTCCGCTTCGCACTTCACATTTCTAGTCAACCCAACAACCTTGGAAGGCATCCCAACCGGCAACGTCAAGATCAGTCCTTGTATCTGCCCAACACCCAATGCGCAACTTGAAAACGCCTTTCATGAAGTAGTTGATAGCATCGCAACCATCTCTGGCTCTCTGCTTGAGATTGTCAGCTACAACATCAAGGCAAGTTTTCGGCTTCATTTTTTATTTCATTCGAATTCTGACTGTCTTTTAGGACCAACAATATGTTTGCGCAGGAGAGCTTGTAACACTGCAAACCATGACCGATGTCCTGAACTTCCTCAAGGTCCAGAAGATTGACATCGCTAAGGTGCGTCAAATATGTAGATGATTCTTGATGGAAAATTAATCTGGTACCCCTGCATAGCTGACTGAGACCTACTCCGTCGAGAAGGTCAAAGAAATGCTCGGCGACATCGTGAAGTCGTGCTGCGAAAAGGCACAAAACCAACAAAAATCTGAAGGGTACATCAAGCTGGAACATGGGTTTGCCACCATTCCCCTGCCTGGTATCGATGTACCGTTCCATTCTCGCTACCTCTGGGCTGGTGTCATGCCCTTCCGTGCTTGTAAGTCACATTCACTCTTGAAATATTCCTGTTTTCTTATTCAATGTTTGCAGACTTGTCCAAGAAGATCAACGCCACACACCTGAATTCCGACATGCTTGTTGGGAAATACATTCCCAATCTCATCGCCAAACCCTTCCAAGTCTCTCGCAAGTATGCTCACATCATCTACGACCAAACTTCTTCACCTCGCCTCGACAAAGTCCTCAAGAAATGGGAGGAAGATAAATGGGCCAGCGCCGAAAACCGCCAACAACTCACATACATCATCCTCGTGGAGCTCCTTGCCTACCAATTCGCTTCGCCTGTTCGTTGGATCGAAACGCAAGACCTCCTCTTCACTTCGTTCAACTTCAAGCGCCTCGTTGAGCTTGGTCCTTCCCCTACTCTTACAGGCATGGCCACATGTACCCTGAAAGGCAAATACGAAACACTGGACGGGTCGGTCAGCAGAACGCGCGCTATTCTCTGTCACTCCAAGAACGTCAAGGAAATCTACTACCAATACGAGGACGAGGACAAGGCCCCTCCCGCTGAGTCTGCCTCTGACGCTGCCGCTGCCCCGGCCGCCCCAGTTGCTGTTGCTGCACCCACTGGTCCAGTTGCCAGCGTTGAGGATGTGCCGTGAAAGCTATCGACATCTTGCTCGTCGTTGTCGCACTGAAACTGAAGAACCGGGTCGATGAACTCCCTCTTTCGAAGACCATCAAAGATTTGGTCGGTGGAAAATCGACCTTGCAAAATGAAATCTTGGGTGATCTTCAACAAGAGTTTGCGTCAGCACCTGAGAAAGGAAAGGAATTCCTCTCGAGGAGTTGGGTTCTGCTCTTGGCAGTGGCTTCAAAGGAAGCCTGGGCAAGTACAGCACAGGTCTCGTTTCGTGCCTTGTCGGTGGCAAGATGCCTGGTGGTTTCAACGCCTCTTCCATAAAGTGTTATCTCGCTAAAACTTGGGGTCTTCAGTTGGACCTTCACGTTCTGATGGTGTCCTCCTCCTCGCCACAACTCTCAAACCTCTCAAGCGCCTTGCATCTGAAGCTGAGGCCAAGGCCTGGCTTGACGGCGTTGTTTCTGTTTATGCTCAGCGATCCAGAATCTCGTTGGCGTCCCCTGGTGCTGCAGGTGCTGGCGGAGGTGGAGGTGGAGGCGCTGTGATCAACAGCGAGGAATTCCTGAAATTCCAAGCTGACCAGGAGAAATTCGCCGCTCAACACGTTGAGCTATATATGCACTACCTCGGTCGCAACTCCCGTGCAGGAGAACTTGCATTTGATCAAGAAAAGGCCAACAGTCTCGCCTTGCAGGCCAAACTCAATAGCATCACCCGCGAGCATGGCGACACCTACATCGAAGGTATTCAACCGCGCTTCGACGTTCTCAAGGCCGGATACTTTGACCCTTCGTGGAATTGGGTTTGTCAAGACGCCCTCCTCATGTGATACGACATCATCTTTGGTCGTCTCATGACAGTTGATTGTGAGATCACTGCTTGCTGCATCGCTCTCCTCAACTGTGCCGATCCGGACATGCTCGAATACATGCAGTACAACATCAACCGTTGTGATCCTTCCAAGGGCGAAACCTACAAGCTGGCCAAAGAGTTTGGTCAGCAACTCGTCAACAATACCCGCGAAGTCATTGACAAGCCCCCAATGTATAAAGATGGTAAAGTTTTTCTCTTCTTATTTTTTTTCTTGATCTAACTTCAGGTTTAGTTACCTTCCCTACCGCTCCACATGCAGAGGTCACCGAGAAGGGTGAAATCAAGTACTCGGAGGTTGTCCACGAAAACGTCCGCAAACTCGAGGCTTACGTCGAAGAAATGGCCAGCGGCGACACCGTCTCTGGCGCTGTCAACATCCAGAAGGTGCAAGATGACGTCCTCAAACTCTGGTCTGTCATCAAAGCCCTGCCGGAGATCAGCAACGACCAGAAGAACCGTATCAAAGCTCTCTACGAGGGTGTCATTCGTTCTCTCCATAATTCTCCTGACCTGCATATCCCTCGAACTGGAACACGCAGCCGTCGCTCCTCATCCTCCTTCCTCTGCCCACAAGTCACGGGTGTTACTTCCGTCACCTCCATCTCCTCCGATAAGATCCCACTGTTACATTTGAAGCGCAAAGTTGGCATGAACTGGGAGTACAGCAGCAATTTGACCGGCGTTTACCTCAACATTCTCCACAAAATTGCCACCTCAGGGACTACTTTCAAGGACAAGAACGCACTCCTCACTGGTGTCGGCAAAGGCTCGATCGGTGTCAAAGTTGTTAAGGGTCTCCTCTCTGGAGGTGCCCACATTGTCATTACTACCCTGAGCTACAGCCGGAAGACGGTCGAATATTACCAGTCGATCTTCCAGTCCTTTGGCAATCGTGGATCTGCTCTCACAGTCGTTCCTTTCAACCAGGCCTCCAAACAGAATGTTGAGGCCCTCGTCGACTACATCTACGCCAACCTTGGCATGGATCTCGATTACATCCTTCTATTTGCTGGCATCCCAGAGAATGGTTGTGAGATCGACGGCCTTGACGATCGATCCAAACTTGCTCACCGTATGATGTTGGTCAATCTTCTTCACATTCTCGGTGCCGTCAAAAACAAGAAGGCCAGTCGCCACTTTGTTACTCGCCCAACTCAAGTCATTCTTCCTCTCTCTCCCAACCATGGTCTTTTCGGCAACAATGGCCTTTACTCAGAGTCTAAGATTTTGCTTGAGATGCTATTCCAACGTTAGCAGAACACGCGCTATTCTCTGTCACTCCAAGAACGTCAAGGAGATCTACTACCAATATGAAGATGAAGCCGAGGCCCCTCCCGCTGAGTCTGCCTCTGATGCTGCTCCCTCGGCACCCGCTGCTGCACCCACTGGCCCAGTTGCCAGCGTTGAGGATGTGCCTGTGAAAGCCATTGACATCCTGCTTGTCATTGTCGCACAGAAGCTGAAGAAGCGGATCGATGAAATCCCTCTTTCGAAGACCATCAAAGATTTGGTCGGCGGAAAATCGATGTCGCGGAATGAAATCTTGGGTGATCTTCAACAAGAGTTTGCGTCAGCACCCGAGAAAGGCGAGGAACTTCCTCTCAAGGAGTTGGGTTCCACCCTTTACTGCTTTCCCGTCAAGGTATGTGTTTTGCATTGTCGCATTGCCATATCATTGCCTCATCATTCCTTATCCAGAACTTTTGAACACGGCACCTGGACAGCGATATTCTGCCTCGCTAAATAGTTCCACTTGTTGTTGTCCATCTTCGAAGTGTTCTCGACACAAGTCTACGCGTACTCGATTGTCAGCAGTTCGATATTTGGAGGTGCCAGGTATATCTCCACTGGGCTTCTGGGGTGATGGTGTTTTTGTTGTACGCTGCGCTGTTCTGGTTCAAGCTCCATCAGTTGGTCTTTTTATGTGTTCACATCTTCATGCATCATCGTTTGCTTATTTCTATCCCTCCTTAGGGGTCCTGGAAATTTGGGGTCATGGACCCATTTGCTGAAGAGGATTTATGTGGGGAGATGCTGAGCGACTTATATTTGGAACATAAACTGCTAATCTACTCCTTGTCTAAAATCTCTTGCATAACACCTAGTTCCTTCATCAACCTATTTCTCAGACGGTCGAGAACCGCAATTTCTTCAATGAGCTGGGATGCCATGACACTTGCTTTTTCTCGTGTTATTTCATTCATATTTTCATTTATATCCTTCGGTGCTGAATTGCAAGTCAAGGAGAATGGAATTGGAGAAATCCTAGGTGAGGCAAAGTTCTAAAGGAAGTAAAAATATTAAGTAGAAGTTACTAGCCCCCCCAAAAAAAACTTACTTGTCGATTGGGTGATGTTTGTGAGATCATGGGACTGCGATTTTGTTGTAACCTGAAGAACAAGGAAGAGTTATTGTATGCCGAAGATGGGTAGTCTTGGTAGTCTTCATCCGATCTATGAGTGGGGCCCGAAAGGTTGAAAAAAGACTCGGGCTCAGAAGAATACTGGCCAGGGAACCCCTTCCGAGGTGTTTTCAGGATAGGTTGTTGCAACTAGACGTGAAATAGTGAAAGCATTGAACTCTCATTAAATAATACTTTAAAACGGGTGGCACACCTCTAATTCTGTTATTTCAGAGGTTTCAATGACACTTCGAGTATCCGATGACATGGCAAGACATTAATGGAAGGACAACATGGCAAATTATGTGAGCGTGGAACCTAAGGGCAACCCTGAGCACTCTTTGGCCGTGTCCTGGATTGTCTAGCAGCGCTTTCAATCAAACCTTTTAACCCCGAGTTCTATTATCCTCTGAACTATCATGCCACTCCGAAACTCAATTGACACTATCTGCCCAGTATGCCATCGCATCTTCTCCACAATGAAAGGATTGAACTCCCATCTTAAAACTGCCTTACAATGTCGACACTGGGGGAAGGGAAAGCGAAGGGAAATCAGTGATAGCTTATCCTCTCAAACGCCGGCGTTGTCAGATCTTTGCGAAGGTCCTCAGCCTTCAGACATGGAAATGGACTTGGACCTTGATTGGGACCCTAATTCACAGGATAATCAGGACATCATCCAGGAGGTACTCGATATCTGGGATGAGGAAGAGGGACGGCCCTATCATTTCGTTGAGGAATATGTTGATGTGGAGGTAGAAATAGGCGAAGCAGGCCCTGGCCCTTCAACCACCCACCAGCGTCAGCATGCCGATCCTAGGGTTCTTGACGAGGAAGATAACCAACTAATCACCGACTGGAATGAGAAAGCTGGAACGGTTATCCGGATGGATCAACGGTTACATGATCGATGGAAGAAATTGTTCCTTCACAAGGACGACTCAGACAACAACATTTCTACCACTTCCAATCAAGATATGGAACTCAATCCCTATGCTCCCTTTGCCTCAGAATTGGATTGGCGGATTGCAAAATGGGTGGTTAAGGATCAGATTGGACATAAATCCTTTGATCGCTTTTTGGCCATTCCCGGGGTATGTCCTTTTATCTTTCGCTGTGGCATTACGACTGACCCTATAACTCCATGAAACAGGTAAAAGAAAAATTGGGGTTATCCTTCAGTAACATTAGAGGGCTACATCAAGTTATCGACGAGAATATCCCAGAGAGAGCTGGCCAATGGAAAACGGATGTGTTGGAATTTAGCGATCTTTCCGATATGTCCTACATCATTCGCTATCGTGATCCTCTCGAAGCAATACGAAGCCTATGGAGAGACCTAGGCTTATCACCTCACCTTATTTATCGCCCTTCCAAGGTTTGGACGGACAAAAGACGTAAATCTCGAATTTATAATGAGCTTTGGACCGGACAATGGTGGCATGCAGTTCAAGTATGTATTTTATTTGTGAATTCTTTTTTTTACTCCTTTACTTATGTTTTTGCAGAGCTTACTTAAGGACGGTTCAACGATTGCACCTGTTATCATCGCTACCGACAAAACACAACTTACACAATTCTCAGGAGGAAAAAAGGCGTATCCCGTGTACCTCACTATAGGCAATATCCCTAAATCCCTTCGCCGTAAACCTTCTCAACGTGCCTGCATTTTAATCGCCTATCTTCCTGTGGAATCCCAACTCCAAGCCACAGGCATGTCGGAAACTGAGAGAAAAAACCGAACCCAGCGTCTTTTCCACGAAGCTATGCGATTAATACTGGAGCCTCTTATCAAAGCAGGAAAGGATGGTGTGGAAATGGTTGGCGCAAATGGAGAGGTTAGAAAGGTCCACCCACTTCTTGCTTGTTATGCGGCAGATTTCCCGGAACAGTGTTTGGTCACCTGCACCAAGTATGGTACCTGCCCAAAATGTCGCAAAAGGGCCAACAACCTACAAGACCCAGAGCCTGGTGAACCACGCCCCAGCAATTGGACCCTCGGTGTTATCGAATCAGCCAAAAAAACCCCATCTCAAGCTTCATTCTACCGCTCCTGCATGGATAATGACGTATCGGGAAGTGTTTATCAGCCTTTTTGGAAGGATTTTCCATACTGCGACATTCACATGGCCACCACACCCGATATCCTTCATCAGCTCTATCAAGGTGTTATCACACATCTTATCGATTGGGTTAAGACTCTAATGACTGAAGAAGAGTTTGACAAGCGACTCAAGGCTCTTCCACCAGCATTTGGTGTTCGCCATTTCAGCAACGGATGGTCAAGTCTGTCTCAGATATCAGGTACTGAGCGCAAACATATGGCCAAAATTCTTCTGGGTTGTTTAACGGGAAAGCTGGCCAAGGAAGGCATTATGGCTGTAAAAGCTATTCTTGATTTCGCTTATCTTGCGCAGTACCGCAGTCATAGCGATGAAACCCTTGCTTACCTCAAGGAAGCTCTCGAGTCTTTTCACAAACACAAGGTTTTTTTTATTAGAATGGGCGTTCGGAAGCACATCAATATCCCCAAATTTCACTCTTTAATTCACTACATCGAAGCCATCAAACTTTTTGGCGCCACCGACAACTATAACACAGAAACTTTTGAACGCTTTCATATTGACTTCGCCAAAGAAGGGTGGCGAGCCTCAAACAAACGCGACGAATTTCCTCAAATGATAACCTGGCTATCTCGTCAAGAGAAAATTTCTCTTTTCGACACCTACTTGGGTATGTTGGATAACCATTTAAACCCTGAACCACCAGCGCCTCCCACACAATTATCCCAACAAAGAAAACATAAAATTGCCAAATTTCCCCCATTTCCTTCCAAGCGTCTACAAACCATCCAGTACCAGCATCAGGCACCTAATTTCTCCAACGATCTCAAGGGATACCTCAATAATCTTGTACCTCAACCAGCTTCTAATCGACATCTCTCTCTATTTATCCTCCCCTTTCAACGCATAGATGTTTTCTCTCAGTTTAAATTCCATCCGCACAATCTTTTGGATTTGATTGCTGAAGAAGAAGAGGAGGACGTTGTTAAAGCTCTACCTATTTCCAAACAAAATCCATTGGGTCAATTTGACACTGTGGTCGTGTTAAATAACAAAAAAGAAGACTCTGAGTCTACGGGTCTTACTGGTAAGCTTCATTACCGGTGTTCTACAATCAATTTTCAGACTTCTTATAAATTCAATAGGCACTCGAACAGGTAGAGTTCGAGTCATATTCAAGCTTCCTGAAATTATCGATGCAGGTATGGGGGAGCGAGACGCCCCCACCTACTGGCCTAAATCACCACTGGCTTACATAGAGTGGTATAAACCTCTGCGTGGCCAACCTGATGCCACTACTGGCATGTTTGTTGTCAAAAAGCAAACCACCCCCACCTATTCCATCATACCTATCTCTGATATTCGACAAAGCTGCATGTTAATACCAAAATTTGATCATCAAGATGATTGGCACGGCTTTGGATGGAAAAAAGAAAATGTTCTTGATTTGGCGTCGATATTCTATCTTAACAACTGGCAGAGTTCCTACACTTATCAGACCCTTTGGTAGTCTTCAAGATATGTATAACCATCTTAGAATACTTGAGAATATATAAGTCTTCTAAATACGACTTAGATGGGTAACAAATGACTTTGTGAACGAAACATATGAACAAGGCCAAGAGTAAACAACTTCCTTAAACCAAGTACATCTAAGACGCACATAAGAATACAAAGGTCAACTCAAGTGCAACTCAAGTGCAACCCAAGTCATACCCAGGGAACCCAAAGTTTGACCTAAGATGATTTAGATAAATAAAGTCAATTTAGGTGGAACTTCTGGAAAAAGGGTTTTTCCTGATGTTATTTCATCAGTTTCTATCACATTATCCGTTCTATCGATTCTCTCATATTATGACCGATGGACCCGGATCCCGGACCCAACCTGACTCTCGGCGTACCGCTCATAAATCGCCTGAGCGTCCCGGACCCTCCGACGAACCAGTCGCCCCCGGCGACGAAATTGAATTGGAACCAGAACAGCCTGTTGATGAGGATGAATTTCAGTCCAGCCGAGCTGAACTCACTGCTGTCGTCGCGGAATTCCGAGACTCTAAACTGTCTAGATCTCGAGCTATCGCCAAAATTAGCTCCATCATCGACAACAACTCTTCGGTCGCAGATCCCGAAAAGGAAAAGGCAATTGACTTGTATCTCTCCGAGCTCGGCTCGATCCAACTTGGTAGATCAGCTCGACCTTTCATTACCGGACGCAAAGAGAACAAAGCTATTGACGACTCCGTCTTCGACATGCTCGACCAAATTTCGGAAAAGGGGAAACGTTCCCGAGGAAGTTCGGTCGAATCTGATGATCCCGACGACTCTCCCTCTAAGAAACGAAAATTCACTGAAGCTGAGCTGCCACCCGGTTGGGCTAACCCAGTCTCCACCGACCCCAGCTTCTCCGAGACTTGCAAACGAATCAGGGTCTACCTTCGGGACGTCTCCGGGGCTAGAGCTCTCATCCGTATGTCCCGAAATGCTCCCACTGGAATTCCCAACTCTCAATGGGACCGAATCCTGCGGGGAGAGGTCCTCGACCTCGACCATTTCCTCTCCTCTATCCACCGCACTACAGTTAATGAAGAGGGAGAGACTCGCATTGGCAACGCGAAAATCAGCTTTGGAGTGGCTGACGCGAAACGGCGTATTACCACAGCTGCAGAGTGGGCGTCAGCCTGGCAACTTGCATCCGAGGCTATCGAATTCGCTTTCCCTCACCGCTCGCGAGAACTCATTAGCTACGGTAAATTCATCTCCGGCGAATTCGGAGCAAAACTCTCTAGTTCCCACCCCCGAGTCATACTCTATGACATCGCCATCCGCAACGTCGTTCAAGGAGGCCAATGTACCTTGCTCACCGATCAGCAGCTCCACATGCGTTTCTATTCGTCCATCCTCATGCCCGACGCTGTTATCCCCGGTACTGCCGCACGCAAACTGGGTCAGTCTCGCTCCGCGGGGAGTGGCAGTAGCAAGGGCGACATCTGCAACAGGTTTAACGGAATTAACGGTTGCCCCTCCTCCGACGACGATTGCCGCTACCGTCATATCTGCAAGAAGTGCAAAAAAGCCGGACACGGGAAAGAGCAATGCCCCAAATAAATCGTATCAGGATATCCTAGGCGCTAGGCCTAGGTATCTTCGTTACAACCTATGGGATTCGACTACGCCTTTTCACCCCACAGTAGCAGACTGGTCAGAAACTGCTATTCCTCTCCCTCCTCCTCCTCTTTCAGAACTCAACGACCCAGTTGTTCGAAAAACGGTCGCCGATAACCCTCAACTCTTTCGGATCGTTACTCCAATTAATGTGGATCGTTTCGAAGTTCTCCTTTCAGATCATCCAAACCCACTTTTCGTCGAATCTGTTTGCGCAGGGCTACGACACGGTTTTTGGCCTTGGGCCGATACACAGCGCGAAGGTTACCCCTCTATCTATGATGGCGCTAGACCTACCCCGCTCGACGAGAAGAAAGCCTCGTTTTTGAGAGACCAACGCGACATTGAAATTGGGAAAGGGCGGTTCTCCTCCTCCTTTGGCACCGACCTTTTACCCGGCATGTACTGTATGCCAGCACACGCGGTTCCTAAACCTAATTCCGCAGATCTGCGCATGGTGACAGATCATAGCGCCGGTCCATTCTCACTCAATAGCATGGTCGACCACGACTTGGTTACTGGTTACCCCCTGGACAATATGACCCACTTGGGCGAAATGTTGATATCTCATCATTTCTCTAACGTCCACCATCGCAAAACTGTCATTTGGAAGTCGGACATCGCCGAAGCTTACCGCCTTATGCCTCTCCATCCCCACTGGCAGATCAAGCAGATCAACACGGTCGACGGTTTACGCTACGTTGATAGGAATAATCCGTTCGGCAACTCTAGCTCAGCCGCTATTTTTATCTCATTCAATAGTCTCGTTGCTTGGATCGCGAGGCACAAACGGGGAATCATGAACTTGGCGACATATATCGATGATTCCTCTGGTTTTGACTTCGAGGACGACCTCCTACCTTACCGACCATATGCCACTTCCTTCCCCCGTCACCAGACTATGCTCCTCCAGCTTTGGGATGAGCTTTCTATCCCCCACAAACCTAAAAAGCAGATCTTTGGGCCCGTTATCCCCGTTATAGGCATTAACGTCGACCCGAACGCCATGACTCTCACGCTGTCCGCGGAACGCCGGCGCGATCTCTGCGACGCGCTATACGCTTGGGCTATTAAACCTGTGGGCCGCAAATCCAACTACCACCTGAAGCACTGGCAACAAATGGGAGGATGGATTAATTGGGCGCTTAACGTCTTCCCCCTTCTCCGCCCATGCCTCAATAATTTTTATCAAAAAATCTCTGGAATTCATAACCCGACTCGTCGTATTTGGGTTAACCACTCGGTTAGGGACGACCTCTCCTGGGCAGCTCGTCATATCGAATCTGCCAGCGGTATTCGAATGCTTCGAGCTTCGGATTGGGACCCGCTTTCCGCCGATTTCACAGCCTACTGTGATGCCTGTCCTGAAGGCCTAGGCTATTGGTTCCCTTCTTTTTCACTAGGTTTTTGCGCTCCCACACCCGAAAATCCCCCCACTTCCGCCATTTTTTACTTCGAGGCTTTATGCGTACTCTGTGCCCTCCAAGACGTCTCAGCGAGGGTCGAATCAAATTCCAGAATCGTCATCTACACCGACAACTTGAACACCGTCCAGATCTTTAATTCCCTCGCTTGCCTACCCACCTACAACCATATCCTTCGACGTTCTGCGGACATTTTGATCGCCAATGATCTCGACCTCCGAGTCCTTCACATCCCCGGCGATCTCAACATAGTCGCAGATGCTCTATCGAGATGCCAATTTGGCCGAGCTCTCGACGTCGTCCCTGACCTCAAAATCTCACCCTTTCAACCCCCTCGATGGACGCTGGGGGCAGCCGAAAAATGATCCCAGCGCCGACTATTAGACCAAGGCAGCCTAAGCGCGAGCGTTGGTCCCTCGAGCGCCTTCGCCACGAACGTGCTCTTGCACTAGGCGAGGCAATCGACCTCTCCACCAGACAGAACTACGGTTCTGCTCTCAATTCCTATTTGAACTTCATTCTCCTCCACGAACTCCCTGTTGAACCCACCGACGACATGCTCTCTCTGTACACCGTCTGGACTTCTAGCTACATAGAGCCCAGATCCGTGGATTCCTATCTCTCCGGTATCTGTCACCAGCTCGAATCATACTTCCCCGACATTCGCGCCGCCCGTTCTTCCCCACTTGTAAAACGAACACTACGCGGTTGCAAACGCATGAAAAGCTCTCCCATCAATCGGAAACGTGCATTAACCCTCGAGGACTTAGGCAGGGTCATCGTATATTACTCCAAGTCCACCCTCCATAACGACATCCTATTCGTGGCTATGTTGCTTACCGGGTTCTTTGCCTTATTACGCTTAGGCGAGCTCACTTTGCCGAACGATAAATCGATTCGCGACTGGCGGAAGATTGTGCGTAGAGATACCGTCCACGTCCATCATAACTCGTACGGATTCCATTTGCCTCATCACAAAGCCGACCGCTATTTCGAGGGGAATCATATCATTGTCCGACGCGACCAATTTCAACACAACCCTTTAGCCCATTTCAACACCTATCTCGCTTCTCGTGACCGGCTCTTCCCCCTTTCCTCCCCTTTGTGGATTACCGCATCCGGGGAAGTGCCTACTAGGTCCTTCTTCACCTCTCGTTTGGCTTCGTTCTTTGACAATTCGGTCGGAGGCCAATCTATGAGAGCGGGGGGTGCCACATCACTAGCCGAACACGGAGTACCGCCCTCCATTATCCAACCTCTCGGCCGTTGGTCCTCCCAGGCATTCCTCGTCTACATCAGACGGAGCCCTGCCCTCATCCAAGCCATGCTGTATTCGGATCGCCACACGGAGCGTGTTTCTCGCCAACGCAGAAGCCTTTCTCCTTCCGTTTCCAGGCGTTCATCTTCTGTTCGCCGTTTCTCGTGAGCATTCTTTGAATATTTAATCTTCTTCCTCCTTTCTATATTTGCATTTCCCACTTTTTCTCGCTCCTCGTATCCCGTCTACGCTCATCCTTTTATAAAAAAAAAAAAAAAAATTTCTTCCTTTAGCTGTACCTCTCGT
>Ga0307517_10007698_pt1 | contig 15648 bp, 7 predicted proteins | sample 23_EM_MG_FD_194515 | JGI IMG/M metagenome (GOLD analysis project Ga0307517, IMG submission 194515) | Populus trichocarpa ectomycorrhiza microbial communities from riparian zone in the Pacific Northwest, United States - 23_EM | ecosystem: Host-associated > Plants > Roots > Unclassified | place...
TAGCTCTAATATGTTGTTACTAAGACCATTTTATATACAAACTTGCTGGAATATTCAATTGCCTTTGCTTAAGGAAGAGGATAACTTGGTGGACTTCTCAAAGGTTTTATTATTATTATTGTGGTTTGTGGCTTCGATTCAATTTCAAAAGTTTGACTAGTAGCAAATGAAAATATCCAGGTTTAGAGCGAGTTTGACAGTGTGATTGCGGGTGCTTTTCAAATAACTTTTCGTGCCAAAATACATGTAAATGATTTTTTTCATTTTTTAAAAATTATTTTTGACATCAGCACATCAAAACGATCTAAAACGTACAAACCATATTAAATTTTAACAAAAAAAAAATTTAATTTTTTAAAAACACAAGTTGAACCGCCTTCCCAAACACTGTTTTAATGCCTTTTACACCAACCATTTGGTATCGAATGGGTCTACATATTTAAGCATCGATGCTTATCGATACCTGTGCATAATCAATGAAACAAAACTCAGAACAATTTATTTATTTATTTATTTTTCATTCTCATGTTGAGATGTTATCATCTTCTTCTATTATATTTGTTAAATACTATCTTCAAAATTTAAATCAATGATTAGGCTTACTAGTATAGTTGGTTAAATGAAGGTTTGTCGAGAATCATAATATTGTAGGGTTTTTTAATATATATATATAGAAGAAGACCAAAAAAATATCCAAGTAATTTAGGAATATAATTTTCAGGTTAGATAATTGGTTAATCAATTGATTCTATTAATCTCATTATTGTTATCCAATTTTTGACCCATTTATTTAATAAAAATTTTAAAATATTCAAAAATAACAAAAAATAATGAAAATCCAAAAACATATATATATTTCACGTATTATTTTTAAAATCAATGATTTTTTTTATTCAAGTTAATGTTGATAAGAAAAATCTAAAAAAATCAAAAAAATTAAATTTATAAAAATAAAAAAGAAGTTGAGGGATGAAGTTTTAGACCAAAAAGAATCAAACAATATTTTACCTATAAATAATGGCTTGGCTTTTAAAAGTGAGGAGGGGGTAATTTTGTAAATTTAGGGGGAAAAAAAAAAAAAAAAAACCCTAAACCTAATTTGTTTTTCCAGCCGCGCCTCCCCTGGCTTTTGGTTTTTTTTTTGCTGTCTCTCCCTGCTCCATCCATCCGGCCGCTCACCTAAACAAGAAAACCGACTCTCCCTCTCCAAGCAGGCGACCACCCCCCAGCCTTTTCCCTTTGGCTACTCCTTCTCCCTCAAACCAGCAACCCGAAGACCCCACTTCCACAGACCTTCCCTCCTCACCGGATCCTCCGTCTTTCTCCCACAGAACCCAGACCGATCTTCCCCGATCTCTTCATCTCCATCAACACCGAAGCTCTAATATGTTGTTACTAAGACCATTTTATATACAAACTTGCTGGAATATTCAATTGCGTTTACTCATGGAAGAGGATAACTTGGTGGACTTGTCAACGTTTTATTATTATTATTGTGGTTTCCTTGTGGTTTATGGCTTCGATTCTACGTCGCATAAAAAAACAAATCAAATTTCAAAAGTTTGACTAGTAGCAAATGAAAATATCCAGGTTTAATGCCTTTTACATCAAGCATTTGGTATCGAATGGGTCTCGATATTTAAGCATTGTTGCTTATCGATACCTGTGCAAAATCCAAGGTTAGGTTTTCGGCCAAAAAGAAACAAAACTCATCAATTTTATTTTTTTTCTTTTCATTCTCAAGTCGAGATGTTATCATTTTATTCTATTATATTTGTTAAATACTATCTTCAAAATTTAAATCAATGATTAGGCTTGCTAGTATAGTTGTTTAAAAGAAGGTTTGTCATGAATCATAATTTAAGTTTCCGTTTTCAAAAGAGAAAGAGGCCTTCCGTTTGACAAGTAGTTTAGGAATATGATTTCTGGGTTATATAATCGGATAATCAATTGATTCTATTAATCTCATTTATTTTTTTTAGTCAAGGTGGTTGATAGGTTATATTTAGTGCTTGATAAGCTAAGGTGGCTTATGACTAGTACATACAAAATATCCCTTTTGGTAGAGGTGGAGACTCTCTAATGCCTAAGAGCCTGTTTATTTTCGCTTTTCAAAAGCGTTTTTGTAAAAAATTAAATATTTTTTTCTTCAAATTAAGTTTTTTTTTTCATATCGTTTTGATCTGCTTATGTTAAAAATAATTTTTTAAAAATAAAAAACATATTATTTTGTTGCATTTCTGATCGAAAAACACTTTGAAAAGCAACTGCTATCACACTGCACCCTCTAAATAAGTATCTTTTTAGATAAAGAAAATACAATAATGTTCTCGAGAGAAATGCTCTGAAAATATATATGCAGTAGAGAATAAAGATTGTGAACATTTATTTTAAATGTCTCATTGTGTATGTATAGCTCATGAGTTTTGTTCTATTGTGAAGAAAATGGGTTGAAGTGTAACTTTATCTTCGTGATATTTCGAGTTGCATTGTGAACAGTATTCCACTCATTTCATCCAATTAAAAGATGGTGTTATAGCTGGCCATAAAAGACTTTTAACATATTTAAAAGTCTTGGTGGAGTATAGACTTGTTTAATTAAGTTTATTTGTTGAGAAATAATTTCTCTAAGATTTTATATAAAAATCTATAGAATTGAGGGTGTTAAACTCAATCATCTCTTGGGTCCGACTAGTGTCAAACCCAGCGTGCCCGGGGCTTGGCAGACCCAATCATCTCTTGGGTTCGACCAGTGTCAAACTCAGCGTGCTCGAGGCTTGGCACACTGTCAAGCCCAATAGCATCTGAGTCTGGCTAACGCGAGACTCAACGTTCCCGAGGCTTGGCACACTACTAATCTCAATCATCTGAATCTAGCTAGCGGCAAATAAGTTAAGAATTTCATAGCTTTTTATAATACCATTGCTTTTATTGGTATGGAAATTTTGAATTGTGGCGTCTGTGAATTATCCACCTGCTATGACAACTTCTACGATGATAGAGATTGCTGGTAATGAAAGGTTGAGATTTCTAAAATGTTTGATTAATGCATTGAATTTAACATTATTTAATATGAGAGGATCAATCGATTAAGAGGGTTGCCGGACCTGGTAGGGTGATGAATCCATCAGTCTGAAACGACATCGCTGTGTTTCATGTTTGCTGGGCTTGCGATAGGTTTTTTCTATGTATTTGGCCATGGAAAGGCCAGACTCGGCAAGTGCTTTGATGTTTGGTACGTTATAATTCTGGGATGTGTAGATACTAGCCAGTGTGCCCCACAAAAATCAGAAGCTTCTCCTTATCAGACCCCTGAGAACGAGACTTGGCTTGAATACAAATCGGGGGTTAATTTTAAAACTTTGAGAAAGCAAGGTGGGTTTTTGCATGGGATTTATGTAACTTGTGGAGTCCTAATTGCCAAGAAACGAGAGTGCTTTCCTGTTAGTGATTTTGTGGGTTTTTGTTTTTTTAGTATGTTTGTTTTTTAGGTTAAAAAAAAATTTGAAATTTTTTTATTTGAAATTAATTTTTTATATATTTTTTAATTGTTTTAATACGTTAATATCAAAAATAAATTTAAAAAAATAAAAATATATATTATAATAAAATGTTAAAAAAACATGTCACATAAAATAAATATAAAATTTCACTACTTACAAGGTAGAAAGGTCCTTTTAATTAATGTTTGATAGGTGGTTCAATTTATCTTTATATAATTAGTCAAGTTTTTAATACATCAATACATTTCTAATTGTGTCTTTATTATATTCTTGTATAATATCCAATTCTTCAATATGTTATTTTATCAAGTTTTTTCATCAAATGTGATAGAAAGTATATATTTTATTTAAAAAATGCTCTGTTATGTAAGTATATAATAAAAAAATTGCTGAAAATGCTTTTAAAAATAAATAAAAAAGTTTATAATTACTCAACAATTAAAATTTTAAAAAATAAAATTTTATTTTTTTAATTAGAATTATATTTTTGCATAAGCACTTTCATAATGAAAAACATTTAATTATATCAATTTTTATGAAATATTTTTGACAGTGGAGAAGAATTGAATATTATACAATGATATAATGATATAAGAGGCCTCTGGCGTGTGTCATTGACCAACATGAGAGGCTAACCCATGCGGTTCCACTTCATTTGGGTTCGCTAATTGGTGTATGAAATCCAAGCCTAGGTTGGTTGGTTCGACATAATTCTTTTTTATTAATCTCCAAGTCAAGATTCCACAGCTGAACCAGAGAGAGAGAGAGAGAACACCATGGTAAAAGACAATGCAAAATACAAAAGGGTATTATAATTATAATAATATTTTGTTTAAAGTGTTTTTTATTGTATTAAACTAATATTATTTTTATTTTTTAAAAGTTATATTTGATATTAATATATTAAATCAATCTAATAACATTAAAAAAAATAATTTTTTAAAAAATATTTTACTTTTAAAAAAATATAATTTACATGCATTTTCATGCTATATCTTGATAGATTGGTGACCATCTATCATCTATCTCTTCGTTTGAAGTGACAGAGACCTAATTAATTATGCCCTTTCTAGTCATGGCTCAAGTTGGGTTGAATGACAAAAATACCACCTTTGGCAGTATCTAGCCAAACCCACCTTGCATGATATGATTGGTTATGGGTTCAACTGGCCAATGTGCTTGTATGCTTTGGCGTGATAGTTTTTAAAATCTATTTTTATTTAATTTTATAGCAATTAAAATAACTATTTGTATGGAAAATAAATATACTTTTCTTCTTATTCAATTTTTTTTATTTGAAAACGACACATATTTTTTATTAGTAATATGTTTGTTGAATAAAAACTAAAAGTAATTCAAATAAATATTCATAAAAAATTCAAATAATTTGATTTAAAAATGAAAACATATATCTCTTCAATCAAAACATCATTTTCTTATTCATGTATTTCTTATTTTAAAAAAAACATTTTTTTATCACATGCATTTTTATATAAAAAAAAACATAACTTAATAATTTTAACGTGATCGTAGAAAAAAAAAGAATAAAATCATGAAAGAAAATTGCAATAAAAAATAATAAAATTTATATTTTATTCTCAATAAATATTAAATATTCATAAGAAAAGTTTTTAAAATGTTTTGTATATTAGATTCATATGTAATAATTCACAATATAATTGTTATCATTATAATCTTATATGAAAAGTATAGCATAATTAGATAATTTTTTAAATATTCTTTAATAATTTTATTTATAGTGAATTTTATTTTAAATTAAAAGATAATTTAAAAAATTAAAAGGAGGCTAGACACTTGGATTTAGGAGGATGGGCTCGTGTGTCTGGCCAAAAAAAAAAAACAACTCAGGTGTTTAGATTTGGAAGGTCACGCTCACATGTCTAATTAAAAAAAAAAAAAAGAGTTAATGACACATCATCCTCCAGAGGTTTTTTTTATATAGGATGGACACTACATCATCCACCTAGCCAAACAACCTGCCGTTAACTTGTATATTTTCTAACCACCTCATGTCATCAAAAAGTTATGGTCTAAGTTTTTTTTGCTATAAAAACCTAACCTTTTTTCACATAAAAACACCCTAATAACATACTATGAACCTTAATAAATGTATTTTCAATTCCAAAACACCCTCTAATCGATCTAAAAATTTAAAATCAAAACAAATAAAAAAAAATCTCAAGCTCCGATCCGCTTTTTCTAACATGGTTAAAGAACAAAACCACTTACAATGAACTTTACTCTTTAAGATTAACTCATTTGTATATTGATACAAAGATCAATTTTTTGTGCGGCTAGAATATGGCTATTCAAAACCTTTCTCTCTTCCTTCTTATTTTTTGTTAAATTTTTTTTCTCGTTCATTAACATTAAGGGACTGAAACATAAAAAAAATTAAAATTTATGAACTAAAATATAAAATCCAAACCAAATATGAAAAGATTAAAAAAACCAAGAACCTTGAATTGAAAGGTGCAATTAAGTTATGATAGTCTTGTTTCTATTCCTTGTATGTCAAGAAACAATCTGCTAACACTTTGCAAACATTGATCAGTAATCAAATAAATATAAATATGAAAAACTTAAATGAATAAGTTATTTCATTACGAATGGAATTGTTTTTGAAAAACTCTTCAGAAAATTAAAAAAAAAAACCCTTCAAGACAACCAAACCCAAAATGCGGCTCACATTGGTTTTTCTTGGTGGATTGTCATCGACAATATTTTTTTTTCTCTCTCATATCTTGATATTCACACTAATCATTTAAAATTCAAGGTAGTCCTCTTAGTTACGCATATTTGAGTGTCGGTCCTTATTTTTTATTTATAATTTTTGTCCTTGATTTTTTTGTAAGTTTTCAGTTTTTTACAATTTCATCATTTTATCTATTTTTTTATTTTTTTTAATTTTGGTTCTGATTCTTTTTATTTCATAATTTTTTAATCACCCCTTCTATATAATTTCAATTGTTTTCAATTTCATCATTTGATAAAAAAAAATTAATTTGTTATTTTTTTAAATTTAGTCCCTTTTTTGTGGTTTCTTATTTTAATTATTTTGTGAAATTGATTTTTCTATTAAATTTAACTCTTCAATCCAAAATTATCCATATTCTCATTTGTTTTTTTTTTTAATTCGATCTTCATTCTTTTAATTGCAATTTTTACTTTTGAATACTTTTATATAATTGAATATTTTTTTCAATTTCATCTTTTGACATTTGACTTTTAAAAATCTAGGCTTCATGGTTTGTTTTAGGTTTGGTGCTTCTAATCAAATGGCTTGGGTTACAGGTTTTATAAGCTAACACGAGCAAACATTGTTTTTTGGACTTATTTTCTTTTTTGATCTCATTACTCGACATAGATTTTTGTTTTTTTACAAAATAGGCTCATGGTTTTCTTCATTTTTCTTTCTATTACATTATCTCAATCTCATGACCTAGATTGTAGATTTGAGGAGTTAACATGGATGGACTCATATATATATATATTGCTTTTAATTACTCTTCTTTTGGATCCTTTTGTGTGGTTGATTTTTTTTTTTTTGAATTTCATTCTTCAATATTTGGTTTGTTGAGAATTAAGCTTCGTTGTTTTTCTATATTTGATGTTTTCGTTTAAATGGCCTAGGTCACAGGTTTTATAAGCTAACAATGGTTTTTTTTCTTTAATTGGGTAACGATTTTCTTCATTTTTCTTTTTATCGGGTTACCCAATCTCATAATCTAATCGTGGGTGTGGCGGGGTGTACTTGGGTGGGCTCGAACCTTTTTTTTTTTTTTCTTATAATTGCTATTTTTTTTTACCCTTTTTGTATGATTGAGTATTGTTTTTTAATTTCATCTTTTAATATTTAATTAGTGAAAAATTAGGCTTCGAGATTTTTCAAATTTGGTGATTCTGGTCAAATAAATCAAGTCACGAACTTAATAAGTTAACACGGGTCGACATCGTGTTTTTTTTCTTTTGTTTTTTGGTTAAGAATTGAGCTTCTTAATTGAGTCAGGGTCTAAGATTTCATAGGTTATGATTTCGAAAGATTAACCCGGGTCTAGGCGATTCGCCTGAGTTTACTTGGTTTTTAATGTTATTAAATTTTAGTTGCTTTTTTATGTTACTAAATTAACCAAACTTATTAAACTCAATCGACTAAAAACCCGAGTCTCAAATTTCTTTTACTTCTTTAGAAATCTTCTTATGTTTGGAAAATTTGGCATGACTTGCGGTGTTATGCCGACCACCGATATAGGTTTATTTAGGTTTTTGTTTTGTTTTTTTTAATTTTTTTCTTTTAGCCTTTATTATTTTGTTCGTTATAATTGAGCTTTTTAATTTGTCTCGATATGAATTCCATAGTTTTATCAAGATCATGAGTTTTATAAATTAACTATTATTGACATAAATTGATTAATTTAGCTGTCATTTAAATATTTCTTTTAAAGAATATATTATCTAATATGTCATCATTTAATTATTTTAAAAATGTTTCCCTATTACATGTCAAATTTTTAGCTTCCTAATATTATAACATATTTTTTTAGGCTGAAAAACACGAACCAACCCTCCACTTAGCGTGTGCCAACAAGCTACTCCTTTGCTAAGATTTGAAAGTGAATTCAAAAGCCCAACGCAAGAGGAACCATGATTGGTTGGAAATAAACCATTTAAATAAACAAGACTTACCGTCATTTTACATTTCAAATTAGAGACTCGTCTATCATTAAGCTTTATACGTTTTTAAACGTGTCAATCTTATCCTAATCATGTTCCGGAAAGAATCATTCCGCTCTTGGCTGCGCAGTTCCTTTTTTTTTTTTTTTTTTTATCAGTACTCCAAAGTTTGGTTCAGTCAATAATATAATAACTTTCCAACAAATATAAAGATAACTGGCCAGCAACTGCTATATTTTATTATTTGCTGGTGATTAAAAATATGGTAATAGTTGTTTTTTAAAATAATTTTTATTTAAAAATATATTAAAATAAATTTTAATATAACATATTAAAATAATTTAAAAACACTAAAACATATTAATTTAAAACAAAAAAAATTCTTTTCAAAAAAAAATTAAAACGTGAAAACAACTGTGTTCATCATATACAGGCTAACTTATTAATGTTTTATTTTTTAAAAATTTATTAAAATAATAAGGAACAAATCTTACATTAAAAAGTTGAATGAGAATGAAATTAAAAAAAAATATAATTTCATAAATTATCTTAAATAAAATAAATAATAATCAAAATAATAGAGATCAAATCTTAAAAAAAAAAAAATGAAAGATGAAGAAATTAAAATAATAATAATTAACATTTCATAAATTATTTCAAAAAAAATAAGTAACAATCAAAAGATTGAGGACCAAATTTGATAGATAAAAAATTTCAATAAAAAATGATAAGGAAAAAGCAAATAACAATTATAAAAATGAGGATCAAAGTTAATATAAAAATTAAATTTTAAGAGATGAAATTGAAAAATAAATATTCAAAATAAAATATATATAGCAATCAAAAGTTTGAGGACCAAATTTGATATAATCAGCAAATAATATGATATTTTTAAATTTTTCACAACTTCTGGAAAGCATTAGTGAAATAATCTACATGAAACTTGTCGCATGTCGAAGCCAAAATACACATATTATTGAAAATTAGAGTCCCCACCTAGAAATTAAAGGAAACTAAGGATCCCAAAAAAAATAAGCATTAGTTCTAGAAATTCAGGTAAGAGGTTAGCTATGCTTAAGATAAGAACGATGTCACCCATAAAGCATCATATTTCATGAAAGGTTATCTTTACTATATGTTCACTTAAATTTATTTTTTTTATTGTCATCAATTATCCTAATTAATTGTTTTTATTATTTCTAATTTTATAAAAAGTTTGACATTAGTCTTCAAATATATTAAGATGTAGACATAAATTCCTAAAAGGAATCTTCATCGACATTGCTAAAAAATAAGCATAACTAGCATTTGATTTTCACATATGAACATCGATGGTTTTAGAAAAGGACGTGTCAACTAAGCCATTTTTAAGACGTGGTTCCATATGAATAATAAAAATTGAATTGGAATTTAGCCCATTCACTATGGTGAATTGCAAAACAAACCCGAAAATCATTATTATTATTCTATGAGCTTTAATAAAACCATGCATATTGACACAACCCAAGTTATCAATTCGTATACTTGGAAAATATAAGAAAGCATTTGTTATAATTTTTCTTTTGCATTTTGTTTTTGTACTTTTTTATAAGAATGTCACTATCAATAATAATAATAAAAAATTTGGACTTTCACAAAAATAAAAATAAAAAATATGTACAGAATTTAAATATTTGGGTTGAAATTGGGCTTGAGCTGGGAAAACACCAAAAAATGTTAAAAAATACCACTGGGCCACGTGGCACGCGTGCACCCACACGCTGGCTATTTCACCAATCTTAGGATTACGCCCACGTGCCTTCACTCACCATTTATAACCTGCAAGGGGAGTGAATTAATTTGGCCAAATCAAGACACCAGCTCCATTTCTTCTCCTGTTGTCAGGGCTTTTTTTTTTCTTTTTCTTTTTTTTTGTGTCTCTCGGTGTTTCTTCTCTTTTCAGCTGGGTTGTCGTCGAGATAGTTGGGTTGGGTTTGATTGGTTCAGTTTTAAGAAGTGGGGTCTACTGGATTGTTCGCGTGAAGGGGGACCTGCCTACTGGTCTCGACAGTGTATTCTAAGGTTTGTGAGAGGGCGGTTTTCATGGTGATTGATAGCTGTAGAATGCATTTGGTGGCTCAGGGCTGTGGGATTTGGAAATTATTCTGAACTTTAAATTTCTTTCACTCCAAATTAAATTAAATTAAGCTATTTTTTAAATATTTTCTTCAATCGAGACCTTTACTATGACCAAAAAAAACTCTCAAACTCAATTTGTTTTTATTTGTGATACTCTATTATCGATCTAATTTCAAACCTCAATTATTTTTGTATTTTTTTCTTTTTTTTAATACACAAGAATTAAATAAAAAAAATGAAGAAAATAACTAACACTACTTAAAATATATTTTTCTATTTTTTTTCAAAGTATATACAAAAATAAAAGTAAAAAAATTGAATTACAACAAAACTGACGGCAAATAAGTTGCTTGATAAGTAAAGGGATTGAAACCTGCTATCAGAGATAGAATTGGGCTACAAAGGAGGGTTGCTGCCACAGAGCCTTGACTTACACCAGTTGAGAAGGGTAAGCAGCCATAAATAAACAATTAATCCAAACAAGCTCATGTTGGCTCTAGTTATGATAAAAATAGGCCTCAAGCAATTCCCAGCGACGATAACCAGAAAAAGAGATAATCCTCATGTCAAGCCATCTTTAATAAAGTGTTATAGATGCAATTAGAAAGGGTATAAATCCAATATATATCCTCAGATGAGGTTAGTTGGTCGGTCATCGAAACCCTCAAAATATAATTTTAACTTTACTTATCATAAATAAAATAAATTCGTAGTATGATTTTGAAAATCAGATTGAACCCATGAGAAATTTTGTTTAATCTTCCTATAAAATATTGAAATAAAAAATAATTGGGGATTTGAATAAAAAATTAAAGAAACAAAATTCTGAAAATAAAAATAATAAAATGATATGTCATTAATTCAATTCAAAGGTCTAGACATTCATTCCTATAAATTTTCATTCCTATAAATTTGTTGATCATCAAAGTAAAACAAATATTCTTACAATTCAAGCAAATAAATTCGATGTCTCTTAAAGTTAAAGGAAATCGAGGAGATTTTGACTAAATTAATTAGATAAAGTTTTCTAATCAATTTCTTACCATCAAACGAATTTAACATTGAAAACCAATTTTAATTCAAATGGCAGTAGCCTTATGAGCACAGTCTGTAAAATTTATTCTAAGCAACCGTTCAAAAAATTCAGCAATTTAACTTAGCTTATTCCTCCCTAATAAATTAAAGTGATAGTTGCAGCAATCAAGTTAACTCCTTTGCTTTTTATTCTAGACCCTAACAACAATTATAGATTGAAAGAAACTAGAAAGTGTTGAAGATTCTGAAGTAATTAAGGCTAATTTGAACCTGATTTATAGGAAATAAAAACAGAAAATCAAATTTCTTTTCCATAAATTAGATTCAAATAATAATACCTATTTATGTGTAGTTAATAGTTATCCTAATATACATTTGTAGATGCTGTATATACTTAGGAATCTATTTTGAAATAAGATGAGAAATCAGAATTTAAGAATTCTTCACATGGTATTAGATCTTTAAACCGAGCCTATCTTTTTTTTTTTTTTCTGAACGTACCTTCTCTCTGAACTTGGAATTCCTTCTGTTTTCTTCTCTTCTCATCTGTCCTGACAACCCTAGTCACTTGATCTAGCAAACCTGTCCAAATATGAAAAACATGTCTGAAAACACTACAAAAGAAACCTAAATATCAGGGGAATTGTAGAGTTAATAGTCATCCTACCGACTGAATGGACAAAACTATCTGAAGTAGTCACAAATAGTGAAAACCTTTCTCAAAGGAAAAGGAAATATCAGTCATTTGATGGACAACCCTTCTAGTCCAGAAGACCCAAAATTTACACTCTGAGATGAAGAAAACTCCATAATTATGCCATGGCTGTGGAACTCTATAATGCCAGAAGTCTATGGGCCTTACATGTTTCTGATTACAACAAAGGATATATGGGATGCAGTGAGACAGACTTATTTTAAAGTAAAGGATGTTGCGTTAATCTATTAGATTAAGACGAAGCTTTCAATGACCAAACAAGGTAATATGATGGTTATTGAATATTACAATACTATGAAAAGTTTCTGGTTGGAATTGAACTATTATCGGGATTTTAAAATGCAATGTAGTGATGATGCTGTAATTCTAAAAAATTATATGGAAAGAGAAAGGATCTTTGAATTTCTTGTAGGACTTAATATAGAATTTGATCAAGTGCGAGTCCAAATACTTGGAAAGGAATCTATGCCCTCACTCAATGAGGTGGTCTCATTGATAAAGGCTGAAGAAGGAAGGAGAATTGTGATGTTTGATGTCCCTAATATTGAAGGGATGATATTAATAACATAAACCTGAGTGATGCCATGAATGGTGCAGAAGTGGTGAAGACTGAAAGGAAAAATTCTCTAAAGATGATCTGTTTTGTAACTATTGCAACAAGACAAGTCATACAAAGGAGATCTACTGGAAAGTCCATGGAAAACCACCAAGGATAGGGCATAATGGAGGATACAAATGGAACCAGTCAAGAGGACATGCACACTTGACAAATTCAGAAGAGTCAGCCCATGAGTCTAGCACCCTAGAGGTTGGGGTTCAATAAGGAGGAGATTGAACGCCTAAAAACGTTACTCAACACAATGGAGAAACCATTTGGGTCATGCTCTCTTGGTATATTAACTTTTTTTATTGATGGAATGGAAGAGTATAAAGTTGTTTTTATATAGCTAGAATAACGTTGTTGAGCACTTGCACTTGTTGGGAGAATCATTAGAGACCTAAAAGTATTAAAATCCTTATGATAAGGAGATCAATTACTCTTTTTTTTCCTGGAGTTTTATCAGTCATGGACAATATTTTTGATGAACAACAAAAGGGAATAAACTAGATTTTTTGTTGAGATTTCCACATGTGACTCCATTAATGAAACCATGAAAAACTTCAAACATATTAGGCTTTCCTTAGTTAAGTACTACGTTGGTGACTAACTTACAAAACAAGTTTTCTGTCGCGATACGGGATCCTTTGATGCTTAAGTTAACAAATATAATAGAAATGTGTGTGTAAAAAAATATATCTAATGAATGATATAAGTATGCTTGAGTGAGCTTGAGTTAGCATATATAAGCTTGAATGGCTTGTCTTCAGGACCTTATAGATACCAGAGGAACATAGCTTATCTTACAGGAAGATTATATGGTAGAGAGGGAAAAATGATGAGGAATATCTGGTTTCCTATAAAGTTGACTACTTGATTGGCATGCCAGACTTACGTGGATAGATTGGTGCTTGAAAGTAAATCATTATTAGTAAGAGTGGCAGGCCAGGAAAGGCAAAGAAAGTTGGTGCAAAGTTAGATATAGATTAGAAAGGTTAGCCTAAAAAGTTAATAAGAGATTGTTTATTAATGAGAGAAGGTGGTATGGTGTGTGATGGATGGTGCATGCTTCTAGAGGAAAATATTTTGAAACATGCGCCAACAAGAAAGGGTGAAAGGAGGGAGGGAGGGAGGGAGAGTAGCTCAACTGCTGCTAAGGTGACAGTCTAGATCAGGCTGTCAAGATGGCAGCAACCCCTTTCTAGCTAGCCAGACCCAGCCTTGCTGTTGCAGATAACCCCAGTCTGGGCCGAAAAGGCTCTGCCTGGGGCTGCTGCATGCTACCCCGATCTGGGCTGCATCATTATCAATTAACACAAACATAATAATATGGTGAAAAACTTATTCGTTTGCATACAATGAGACAGTCAAATTTTAATCACCCCATGCATCGCAAGACATAAATATAAGTAGAAGAAGTCACAAAGTTAGAGAAAAAGAAAAAGAAAAAATAATCACCCAAACATTGGCATTTTTTTTAGTTTGAGAGATGTATTTTTATTTTAAATTATTTAGATTTTTTATATTTATTCTAATTGCTTTTAGTTTTATCAAATTTTAAAATCAAGATAAAAAATAATTTAAACTCAATAATATGCGTTATAATTAGATTCTAAGAAAATACATTCAAGTCTGCATGTTTGAAGAAAAATATATTAATAAGAAAACGAGGAATTTTACAATTAAAACCATTTTTTCAATTGAGTTTAAATTACTAACTTCTAAAAAAAACCTTATATTATTGTATAATTAAAAAATAAAAAAGCTCTCATTGTCACGAGATCTAATATTTTAATATGTAAATTCCTTTTAGCTTCCAGACTCAATTTTTAATTATCATTAAAGGTTTTTAAATATTTGTTGGCATATATAAACCTTGTTTTATTTTATTAAATACAAGCATTAAAGCTTCCAGATTGAGTTTGTCATGTTCCTTGGAAAAATGCAACTCGGCTTTTCATCACTTTGATAAGTGAACCGTGCTTTATCTGGTGTGGTTCCTCTACGCCTAGGACACCAGAATATCTAAAAGATAAGATGATCTTGTCTCCAAAAGCAAATTTGTGGGATGGATTGGTGTGGTTGCTAGGACACCAGAATATCTAACCATGAACGAAGAAAGGCATGAGAGAAAAGCATATTGGACATATTGGCTAGTGATTGTGAGGCCCCAGTTCTTGACTGGGCATAGGTGTAGATGAGCTTTGAGTAGCGGCTGCAGCTTGAAAAAGAAAAGGGTGTATGTATGGCTGGTGGCTAGCACGAGGAAAGGGAGACATCAGGTTGTAAAGGTTAGAGTTAACTTGGTAATACGAGAATAAAAATTAATTGTATGTGATACTCCTTCGGTGTCGATTGTAACTGTATACGGTGTTTGGGTAAAAGTTTATTTTTAAAAAATTAATTTTTAATTATGATTTTAAATTATTTTACTGTTTTAGTGTCAAAAATAATTTATTATAAATAAATAAATATTATTTTAATTTATTTTCAAAAAAAAAAACAACTCAAAAAATAACAATTCTACAATGGCATGCGCGACCCTCCATGACTCGGATACGGGAGTCGGGTTTCATGTGTTGTGTGAGATAGTTAAATTATTGAAGATACGAAAGGTCCCATCATGTACACCAGCAAAGTTTGAAATCCTTGCTTAAAATCCTTAAAAAGGGACTGATAGTTGCAGGCATTGGTGGTGGTGGTCTCTTTACTGTTTTTTTTTTTTTTTTTTTGATAGAGAAGGGTCGAGGAGAAATAAATAATTCATGGGTACGGTGGAATAAAAGATAAGATCTTGTCTCCAAAAGCAAATTTGTGGGATGGATTGGTGTGGTTCCTCTACGCTTAGGACACCAGAATATCTAACCATGAACGAAGAAAGGCATGAGAGAAAAGCATATTGGACATATTGGCTAGTGATTGTGAGGCCCCAATTCTTGACTGGGCATAGTTGTAGATGAGCTTTGAGTGGCGGCTGCAGCTTG
>Ga0307517_10007700_pt1 | contig 15644 bp, 16 predicted proteins | sample 23_EM_MG_FD_194515 | JGI IMG/M metagenome (GOLD analysis project Ga0307517, IMG submission 194515) | Populus trichocarpa ectomycorrhiza microbial communities from riparian zone in the Pacific Northwest, United States - 23_EM | ecosystem: Host-associated > Plants > Roots > Unclassified | place...
TTATATTAGTGCAAAGAAGACCTTAGATGGTGTCCTAGAACAAGAACACAAGGTGCTTGGATGTTGTGGGAAAGAAGATAAATCTGAGAAATATGTTCTTGGATAGGGAACATATCTTCTCCATCTTAATTTTCTTCATCTTTAGAGTAACCTAAATTACTGAATAATTTTTAGGTGCGATTTCTTGAAATGGACAAGAACCAGCACGTGAATAATGTGAGAGAATCACGTATCACAATCTTTACAAAGGTAAAATTCACCAGAGAAATTTATGACGAAGGACATAAATATGGATCCCACCTACCTATTTACAATGAATATCATTGTCTTTACTGGCAAAGCATTTTGCTGAGATACTGTTTATTTATTTATAGATTTAAAAAAAAATTGAAAAAAATTAAATTTTTTTATTAATTTTTTTATTGATTTTAGATTATTTTGATGTGGTGATGTCAAAAATAAATTTTTAAAAATAAAAAAAAATATTTCAAAATATTTTCAAGCAAAATATATTTTAAAAATAATTATTATCACAATACCAAATAAACTTTTTCGTAATTTTTTTAAGGTCCTAATGGAAAAAAATTCAAATACTTTTAAAATAAAAAAATATCTTTAAAAGCAATTAATGTTAGCGCATTTGAAAGTGTGATTACGGTTGTTTTTTAAAGTGTTTTTCATTCGAAAATATATTAAAATAATATTTTTTTTATTTTTTAAAAATTATTTTTGACATCAGTGCATTAAAATGATCCAAAAACACCAAAAAATTTTAATTCTTTTTAAAAACACTTTTAAAACATAAAAACAAACAGATTACGTCCTCCTGTTCTCTCCTCTCTCCTACCTATTGAAAAAGAAAGGAAAATGCTCACAAAATTATCGTTGGTCCAACAATATTAATCAGTCTTGTGTGGGCAGATTTTTCTCATTTATTATTTTTTACTTAGCCTATACACTTAGATCGTGTGATAAGTTAGCTTTTTTAAAAAAAGAAACAAATACCACACACCTTGCACGTTATCTTAGTGATTTCATAAAGACAAGTAACTTAATTCCTTAAGATGGTCAAGAAAAATTGTTTATTTTCAAAAGTGTGAAAACATATATGTATCATCTCATTGTCTTAATCGTATCTTTTTTAAAATAGCAACCAAATACTATATTTAAATATATAATCAATCTATTTGACTTTCTCCCCTTGTTTTTTATTTTATTTTATTACCAAATCATTGGACTCTCTCTTTATTTTATTACCAGTATCATTTGACTCTCTCTCTTTGTTTTTTATTTTATTACCGATATCATCCCAAAAACAGATTCCCTTTTATTCTCTACTCTACCTCCCAAATAAGCAAGAAAATTTTTCCTTAAGTATCTAGCAGTAGCAGTGGTCAGTTATAAGAACTTGAAATTAAAAGGTTTATTTTCTATGTAGTCTCAAGTTCGAGCTATGTGGTTGCTAATATGATGGCTACCGGAGACTTACATGGTCGTTAACTTCAGGACTTGTAGAATTAGTTAAGGTACGCACAAGCTGACCCGGATACCCATATTAATAAATAATAAAAAAATTCTTAAGAAAATCGCAAATAATAGACCTTCGGTGTTTAATTTTTTAGGTTCGACCCATTTTCTAAAATGTTTTTAGAATTATTATTTTTTAAATACATTCAATAAATACTTTTTAATTAAAAATATTTTTACAAAACATATTTTACACTGTATTACCAACATGCATCAATAACAAATCAAACCAGCCAAAATTGAATTTAATTGGAAAGTAAATAAACAGAATGTATGATTAAGAAAAAAAAAATATAATCCGAAAGAATTAATCAATTGGCATTTAACACCAACCAAGATTACGTATGACGTCAGAAACATTAAATCAAACCCCTATTAGCCGTCCAATTAGATTTATTTTCGTAATTTAAATATTCAACGGCCACAAATTAATTAAAAACAAAACAAATCCTCTTAAACACCCTCAAATCTTTGTGAGTTCTCTCCACGTTGCATGAATTTCTCTTAATCCTTATCAAAAATGGCAAACATGTAATATAACTAAAATGAAGCCCTCTTTTCAACCGCTTCTGTGTATTTATAGCAACGTAAGAAAAAGAGGCAGAACTAAGGCAAAGAAAGCGTATCTTTCTTCTGTGATAATAACCTCCGCGTCTGTTTCCTTTGAAAGTCTGTAGAGAGTTCGAGAAATGGCAGCTGAAGATGGACAAGTGATCGGGTGCCACACTGTTGAGGCGTGGGACGAGCAGTTGCAGAGAGGAAATGAATCTAAGAAGCTGGTATTGTTTTTTGCGTTCTTTTTTGTATTTTAGGGGGTTGATTTGTGATGTGATTTTGATTATCTTGCTTGTAATTTATGTTACTGGGTTTTTTCTTGTGTGTTTTTTTGTTGGGATTTTGTAGGTTCTGATATGATATAACATAGATTTGCTCTGTTTTGGCCTCTGTTTATACTATGTTTACAGTTTTTGCTTAGACTGAATTTGATTGTTTCATTGTTTGTGATTTGGTAACTGGGGGTTGATTTGTGATGTGATTTTGATTATCTTGCTTGTAATTTATGTTACTGGTTTTTTTTTTTTGCGTGTTTCTTTGTTGGGATTTTGATATGATATAACATAGATTTGCTCTGTTTTGGCCTCTGTTTATACTATGTTTACAGTTTGTGCTTAGACTGGATTTGATTGTTTCATTGTTTGTGATTTGGTAATTCGGCTTTGATCTCTTACTGGGGTTTACATTTGTTTTCTTTTACATAAGGAAAAGGGCTGTAATCGACGTAGCTAGGGCGAGGACAATCAAGCTCTTTTGAGAGATCATGAAGTTTATTTTTTGGAGCAAAAATATACTTCCTTTGAATTGAAAATGATTTTGTGTTTTTTGATTGGTGGTTTTGTTTGATAGTTACATGTGATTTTCTTTGTTGGGTTCTGATTTTCGGCAACCTTGGAAAACTATTTGTCTAAGATGGGCTCCACTAGTGGACTGGCTGTCTTTACACTTTACGGACCAAAGCATTGAAGGCTCTTAATCTTGGATGATGACTGGTTGCTGGTGGGGTCTCCTGGGATTGGATTGGTTTTTCTACTAGTGGAATCTTTGAATGAGTATTTTTATCTGTCAAGAATAAAACAAAGAAGCGCTTGTTTATGTTTCTATGAGACAGACGTTATTGTGTTTTCCTTAAACAAAGTGGCTTGTTTAATTCACAATGTATTTTGATAATTAACTTATCAAACTTTTTTGGCCAAGTTTGTCCTTTTGTAGAGAGAGTAACAAGATGTCTATTTGGGTTATTTTTCTACTGCATAGATTTAGCTCTGTGGTTGATGCAGGTGGTGATTGATTTTGCTGCTTCATGGTGTGGTCCGTGCCGTGTCATTGCTCCTTTCCTGGCTGAGCTGGCTAGGAAACTTCCCGATGTTATCTTCCTTAAGGTTGATGTTGATGAATTGAAGGTAATTTTACACAAATCATTGTGTTCAGTTTCTGATGCTGAAGTTGTGAGGTTAGGATTTGATGGGTGATTTTTTATTTTTTTTTGCAGACTGTCGCTCAGGATTGGGCTGTGGAGGCAATGCCAACTTTCATGTTCCTGAAAGAGGGGAAGATTGTGGACAAAGTTGTGGGAGCAAGGAAGGATGAACTGCAGCAGGCTATAGCAAAGCACACAGCTCCTGCTGCTGCTACTGCTTCTGCTTGAAGCTGATGAATTTGCTTATCGTTTTTTGATATATGCTATTAGAAATCTGGATTCTGAAGCTTGGTTTTTATCTTTTGCTTGAATGGTGAACTATCAATGGTTTTTGCTATGGCATGAATCCATGTGTTCAACCGATGCTTGTTTTATGAAATATAATCTTTTACAGTTATCCCAGTTGCTTTTAACTGCAGCTGCTCAACTCTCATTGCCATGGACATTTATTTCTGGATATCTTTTTGGCAGTTCATTCATGGACATTTATTTCTGGATTTCTTTTTGGCAGTTCATTAGATTCATGAGATCCAATTTATGTGGGGAGGACTTTGGAACATCTTCATGAGTGGTGTTGTTGGGTATGATGCCACATTATAGTTGGCTCCTGGAGATGTGATCTTAGAAATCAATTGTAGATAGAATGTCCTCAAGGTTTCCCTAAAATGCTTAATGCCCTTTTGATTTTTAATCCCCCAACCAAAAAGAGAATAAACGAGAAAGCTAAAGGAAGAAGAATAGCTTTCTACAGTATGGAACTGTTTTTGAGCACAGGAAATTTGAGTTGGGTAGGCAAAGCAATAGCCTTTTTTTTCGTTTACGGTAGATTCTTACGGGCCAACTCTAGAAACGCCGACAAATCACTCGCTACATAACAACAAATCAAATATTCTATTCTGCTTCAACCTGCATTCTGTGCTGCAATTTTTCCACAGTAGCACTTGACCTTTAGTAGTTTCTGAAGAACGAGGCTGTCCATGAGTGAGGAACTGCCGAATGTTTTTGGCAATAGGGTGAGAAGTACCTATTCTTTCCTTGCCGATTCCGTGGATTTCATGTTATCGGTTGAGTTTTTGGAGACTTGAAAGGCCACCTGATAGTGCTTGGTACTGAAAAGGAAACTCTTAAAATTGAGAGAGTTTATCTGGGGTGTGATTGAGAATAGTTAAGTGTTTGGAATGGTGAATCCATTAGCCTCTGGTGAGATTGCAAGCATTTCTAGTCGGAGTTTTGACCGAGTTCGGGGAAAACACGGTTGCACCTGCCACTTCTTGGCTTTGCTTTGACTGAGTTTTGAACACCCCACTGTCCTCAAATGATGCCCAGGGTTTTCATGTTACAACCACAAAGTCATGCCCAGGGAAGGTGAGCCAAAGGACATTGGACTATGGATACATGGAAACGAGAAGAAACTAAGTATAGAGTAGCATCCTGAAGAAACCAAGTATATAGAGTAGCATAAAATTCTGGCCGAGTAAAATGAAATTGAGCTGGCAGAATGCTCTTCAAATTCAAGGAGGAACTACACAAACAATGGTCATACTAGGATCCGCTCCCAACATGAAAACATACCTGGGGTTTGATTTTTCCCAGCTTAATACAAACACAAGATAAATCACACCACTAGAAACACTTCTTTCTCCCCGCCCTCATCCACTTAAAAAGGAGGAGGACTGGGGCTTGAAATTCACCAATGGGCCTCAAATTGCAGAGCCTGGGAATTTTCAAACTCACCTATCTAAAGATTGACTAATTTACAGTAGTTCATAAACCAAATTAAATTAAGCACTAATTTGCCTTGAGCAACAAACACCCTTGCCACAGCCTCCCAGTTTGAAAGACTGCAGCATCTTACCTATCCAACTAAACAACCCTTTGCTGTACTCGTAGTCTCTCGTACTATTGTTCTTCCTTGCTTTTCTTGCAGGTAATGTGTTGTTAAATTATTAGTTGCAGTATAAATAAGGGACCTTGTTCTTTACGTAATTAACCCCTCCAATTGGTAGGGGCACAAACAGCTTCGACTGACAACTTCTTCATTACATTTGGACATGGATCTTGGCCAAAGTTACTGTTGGATATGGTAACGGCACATCTCTGCTTCCCTATGCATTTCTGTGAAAAAAGAAACGAACACGATGAAAAAAATTATGCAAGGATGCTTAGAGATTATAAAACAAGAGTAATGTTACATACCTTCTCTAGGATGGCATAAGAGGTAGAAGCATGGCAAGCTCCTTGCTGATAACTTCCACAAGTTCCTAAAGGAGTTCCAAAGCTTGCAAATTTTATGGAAGTGATGGATTGGCCTACACTACACCGAAGGTGAACCTTGGGGCTGTGGAACTCTTCAGCTCTTCCATAGCTTTCAATTTGCCAGTTCTTAATAGTTGGGTGGAATTCAGAGACCTCAGCACAAACACTGGCCAGTGATCTCTTCACAAGAGAAATTCTTGAAGGATCCCCTCCAAGTTCCTCAAAAACAACCAAGAGATTATTGGTTGGCTTCAACCAAGACCGAGGAACATGGTACCTGGAAAATGAAGCTTGTCAGAGCCAATAAACAGGCTGTTTTCATTTCATTTTATTTTTATTTTTATTTTTTTTTGGGGGGGGTTGGGCTTAGGTTTTTTGAGTTCTATGAATATTTCAGCATGTCTTCGTAGTTGAAGCAGAATTTACCATCTTTGAGTGGGCTGGCCACACCCAAGCTGACATTTTGTAGGACGGAATGTTCCAGCATAACTGCATCCATTGCAATTACCACTAGCATATGCAGTCCAGTATCTTCCTATGCTTTGCCCATTAATCCATATTTGACCCTTTCCCATACCTTCCATGTCCAAAGCCAACGGCTCATCTCCTTCAGGTGCATTGAAATATGCCTGTAAAGTTTATAGAATAAGTCAAATTCTCCAAACAAATGACCCGTTTTCTGCAGCAACCTAAGTTGCACTCCCCTTATATTTATACCTTATGCCATGTCAATGGCTGAGGTCTTTGTGCAGCTAAAGATGATTGCATCCACTCAACAGAGGTAACACTATCTGGAGAGAGAAGATTCATGGCTTCTCCTTTCAGACCAACCTGTTGTACAGAAAGCAGTGAGGGAATAGTTCATTAAATTAACAATAAATTGATGAGTGCTAAGCAGTCAGGAGTACTCAACCTGGTAGGTCCATTTTTGCCAAGACAAGTCCCATTTTCCCTGGTCAAGTCCATGCAGTGCAACTGGACCAAGGATACCAGTGTTCCAGGACTCATAGTGTCCACCCACATTCTTCATTGACAACAAACAAAAACATTATCAGTAACTTAATTCACTACCCAGATTAAAGATGAATAATATCTTAGTCACAGGGTTTTCAACATCCCAGGTAACAATCTTGAAAACTTGGCGTTGTGCATATTGATAGGAATGTGCTCTGACCTAAAGCATATAGGCTTATGCAATTCAATAAAAAGTACAAAAAGAACACTCATGTTTCATGATAGGCTAAGCCTTTAATAGATTTTGTCGATTGATTTTTTATGTTCCCTTAGAAGAGAGCAATATAGTGAGTGGGCAAAGGAATCCCAGCTTCAAACAAGCATTTGTCAACAGCTCTGTTAAATTTCAGCAACTGTTCATCAAATAGCCAATTTCAGCTGTTTGAACTTATATCCCGCTCCTAGTCTTAACACCGTATGAACTAAAACACTAAAATATACACAAAAGCGGACCAGTGAAACTAACCGGCAATCCAACAGCAACACTCAGTAACGCAATTCTGTTTGTCCCAGGACGCAGATTGACCTTCCCAGTATAAGTAAACCTCCTATTTTCTCTCGTCCCAAAAGCAGAACCTATATGATGCATACTTAACTTAGTAATCGCTAATCAGCTAAAAGACAATCTGTGAACGATGCAATTTATGCACATACCTGAAAGCTGTCCATTAATAAAGATATGCACAGCATGGCCTGTTGATTGAATAATGAGAGTTGGGAGTTCCCCTCCATGCAGGAAGGATTCAGATGATCCAATATCAACACTGTAGGAATACGTTGAAAAGTGCAAGGTTAATTATAACATCCAACTATGAAATGTCTACATTTTAAGGTCACTGGGGGGCACATATTGGAGGATCGCAAAGGAACTTGATACAACCAGCTGTCTTACCTAGTCATGTACCACAGATAATCACTGGCATCCCTTGTGACATTTATCTGCTCCAAGAGACCAGCAGTTGTGAATGTTGAGCTGTCATCCAGAGAAGAAATATCCTCATCGTAACTCTCCCATGAAAATATCCCATTTGTTGGCAACATTTCCATTTGAGATGTTTGAACTCCAACCTAAAAAAAGACCATCGTATTTAGTTTTCTCACACCTACTTTATGCTATATAACTGAAGATGTTTTTTTTGTTTTGGAAGGAGGGATGGTAGATTGTCCCCCTGGAAATTGTTTATAACAAATTAGGAGGAAATTCCTTACCTTAGCAGTATTAAAGACCACATTTCTGCAGTCAGGAAGGATGCTGATGGACCATGGAGGCAAGTTATAGTGCATGTTGTTAAACAACACTCTTGCAGCAGATTTTGTATCATAGTTTGCAAGAAAAGCTGCACAATCGCCTGATTCTGTAGAGTAAACATGAACCTGCAAATACCAAATATTGACAGAAATCAATACACAGTACCAGATAACAGGACTTCCAGAGCAAGAGGAGTCTCAGAAGAGAAGAGGAAACCTGTTGATAGGTTCCTAATTGAGTGACAATGGGATCGACTGAAACTAAAGCTCGCTCGCACATCTTAATGGATCTATGAAGCTCCTTTAGATGGCCATACTTTGGTTGCCTGATCAAACCTATCAAATTTACGAAGTCAAAGTGGTTAGGAATCCATGATGGAAGCTAATGTGCTTAAAGACTATCAACATGATACAATTTTATTCCTAAAGCTTGGATTTTTTTCAAGTCAAGTTATATTGTTGTGGAGTATGGATGAAGGGTTGATGAGTCCCCAACCCTTTGAATGTAACCGTATCACTCAAATCCTTACCATATTCATCTATTGGAGCATCGTAGTCATAGCTGGTAGTAATGAAAGGCCCTCCAGCACTGCGACCAAAGTTGGTCCCTCCATGGAACTGTTTCACAGAACACATAGGAAATCAGTCTCTCGAGAACAGAATTTACAATCCAGCAATTCTATGTAGTTGGAGTAGCTTAAGAAAAAGGAAATGACCATGTAGTAATTAATGAAGGATCCTCCTTTCTGTATGAATTTAGCAACTGCAAATGCCAAATCTTGAACAGGACGCTGGTGAATTGTACCACCAAACTCTGAGAACCTTCACGGTATAATTGAGAGGAAGAAAATTAGGTGAAATGCCAATCCATTGTAAATTGTGAATCTGATATAGCAAAGCTAAAAGAAGCAATGTGCATACCATCCACTCCAGGCCTCTGTCCAAATTGTCGGCTTGTAAGGTTTGTTAGGAGCAAACGAATCACAGTAAAAACCATTGCATGTGTTTATCTGTCGGTGGAAAATGCGGACTTGTGACTTTTTGTAGGAGTATCAACTCAGAGTGAGAATAAAATGAGAACTACACCAAGATCTTCTGTTAGGTAAGTGCAAGGCTACTTACCACTGGATCCGGGGCATCATCTTCCTTGCACATCACCCAGGGAACTCCAGTTCCTGTTTGTATGGCCATATTTGCAGCCCATGTCATATAATTATAACCAGCAGCACCAAATAACTTACTTTGTACGCCATACTCATTCTCAATCTGCAGAGCCATGGGAAGCAGAAAATGAAAAACAAAAGATAAGAAACAGTGCAATGTACTGCATGTCGAAGAGTAAAAAATATATAGCATTTTACAAGATTTCTTCCTTTTTTCTTTTTAAACCATAAAATCATTAGCAATTTGTTGTCATTTCAACACATCGAAGCGTGTAGTTGCATAATTTGGCAACAAAAAATGAGACAAGAAGCCAAAAATGAAAAAAGTAAAAAAAAAGCCAAAGAGGCAAAGAACACAAACCTGTGAGAGTATAATGGGGCCACCCTGGGATTCAAACAAGTTTTCAGCCTTCATTAATCCGACAATCTTCTCAGTGAACCCTTGCATTGCCCTCTGCAACAGTATATGAGCACAAGATTTGCTTAGTGTTCGCTAATTCTGCTTTTACTTGCCATAAATCTTGATTCACAGTATCCAAACTACATAAAAAAAGAGGAGACAAAAACCTTGAAAGGCTCGTTGTCTGTTCTAAAGCTGATGCCTGGAACATACTTTAGCCAAACAGGAAACCCTCTGCATATAACGCATTAGTGAATTTAGCAAAAATGAAAATTGTATTCACAAATTACAACCTACATTGGACAATAGAAACCGAAAAGCCTTCAAATTGCAGAGCAACCACAATGGGAGAAGAATCAGCTAGATCCAGAGAAAGAGAAGAAGTAAGTGGTAAGTACCCAAAATTCCATTCTGCACAAACATAAGGTCCAATGCGGAGATGGGCATAGAGGCCAGCTCTCTGTATTGTCTTCATGAACCTCACAATATCATATCTCCCTTCAAAGTGGTACTGTAACAATCCACACATCCAAACAATGCAAGAAAATAAATCAAGAGAAACCAACGCAAAAACCACAGAAATAAAACCAGGAGTAAAAAGATAAGTACATTTCCAGGAGTAGGCTCATGCACATTCCAAAACACATATGTCTCAATCACATCAATCCCTCCATCTTTTGCCTTCTGTATCAGATCTTCCCACATCTACCACAACCCAACATTTTCCAAGGAAATTAGACACCCATCAAAACCACAAAGCAAATTACACAAGAACACTACGAAACAAAGGAAGAAATCAAAAGGATTAGCTTACATCAGGAGTGCTTCTTGGGTAGTGAATAGAACCAGAGAAAAGAATTCTTCTTTGGCCATTAATCATGATTGCCTTTCTATCATAAGTCACACTACACTGGATCAACTCAGAACATCCCAAAAACACAACCAAAAATACCAAACTACACAACTTGTAAGCTGAGTTAGTTCCCATTTTTCTTGTTTCCCTTCACCTCCCTCCTCTATCCACCTCAGTAGCCAAAGAATGAAAGCAGAGAGAGAGAGAGAGAAAAGAGAAGGGGAAAGGTTTCTGTTGTTGTGGTCTACTTGGTCTATTGTGAAGCCATTACTGCTTTAGAAACCACAATTTCACAGGTTTCAGACACTCAGCTTTTAGCAGAACCGTTTATATATATAGAGAGAGAGACACACACACAAGCACCAACTACAAACTGTACATGCAATGTGTGTATACAGCTGGCTGTTTCACTTACAGTTCACATGCGTCAAGAGTCATCATCAGTGCGTGGCTGTGAGCTACTAAAAAGTAGCAGCAAGTAAAAATTAAAGAAAACAAATAAATAAAAACCTGACAATATAAAAGGGAATACGGTCAAACAGTAAAACCAAGAGGCTTTTATGCACTTTTCTCCTTTCTTTAACTTAGATTAGAGACCAGAACAGCATTGTTGGCGATTGCTTAGCACGCGTTAACATAATCTAGTAAGAACCATAGAGTTAAGTGTACTTTGGTGGTTATTATTCCAGTATCTTAAAATCTTGTTTGTAATATTCAATTATTCCACAAGACATATTTTTTTTTTTCTTTCGTTTCTCTGTTGCCCTTGTAAATCACGCAATATATTTATTTCATTGATTTAACAAGCATCGCCTCACCTTAACAATTGATATTCAAATACTTCTTGCATTGTTTTAGACATAGTTCTTGAGTTTTTGTACCTCATTCACTCTTTATGCAGATTCCGATTAGTGTTCTAAGATATAGAACGTGGAAATAAAGAAGGTATATCGTTATCTAAAAATAAAGATTCATTGCATGACATACTTTTAATCATGAAATACTAACTAAACTTGAGATTTTCAAAGATTTAACATAACTAGAGATCCTGCAACCCCAGTTGTCACTTGCAGATCCCAATTGGTAAAGAATTGATGGGTTTGACCAGTGATTGTCAGTGTGGAGCAGGGGTGATATGGTAAAGAAACTAAAAGGTTGATGAGATAGCATACAAAAAGATGCCAAATTTGCTGCTTTTGTCTTGGAGGTTCCTTCCTGATCAATTCCTTTAGACCCCACAGTAAACCCTTCCATGTGAGCCAAGAAGGCAAGAACCATCCTCCCATACTCTTTTATCATCTTTTTTTTTTGTCACACTTCTTGCTTGCAAACTTTTCCAGTCTCCACATCTTTCCTTCAGTAGATCTCTGTCATCTCTGTTCAAGAACTTAACCAGACAACAACCACTACCTGTCATTCAAAAACCAGGCTTGCAAACAATTCTTGCCGATTCATTTATTTCCTAAACTTGACCCTTGTGTGCTATATTTATTGACCTTAAAGAACTTGCAAAAATTTTGTTCCACCGAATGTGTAGTCTCTAGACTCTTGCTTCTTGCATTGTAAAAATCAGCATGATGCTTCATATTTCAACAATCCAGTGATGTATAGTACATTTTGGAATTCTATTTTGTCAAATTTTGCTACTAGAATGTTTCGAGGAATTAGGGGTGTTTGGAACTCCAGTTAGACCGAAAGATTTTGAATTTGGTTTTAAATTATTAATTTTTTTATATTTTTAAACTTATATCAAAAAATAAAAAATATATATATATTATTTTAATATACTTACAAAACACCCTATTTGTTTTTACATTTCAAAAACATTTTGAAAAAAATTTAAAAAAAATTATTTTTTTCTTTACTTTAAATTAATATTTTTTTAGTATTTTTATATCATTTTAATACACTAAAATAAAAAATAATTTTTAAAAAATAAATAAATATTATTTTAATATACTTTAAATAAAATATACCAATCATAAAAACCAATTAATCCTGCAGTTGGGATGCTTAATTTGACCAAAACCACATCAATTTCAGTGCAATGAGGCATACTCATAATTCATGACGAAAGCATTTCTTGATTTGACATCAATCTAGAACATGATCTTCAATGTGGCAGGGATAGGTTTGCTAAATATGCATAATTTTTTTTTTTTTAACTGGAGCATATTTCATCCAGAGAAAAAGTAAAAACTGAAGCATCATTGTTGGACTTGGAAAAAACAGTCGACGGCAACCAGTTCTTGCCTGGCGGCAGAAGGATTCTTGCCTGTAAATCTTGACTCCCTCTTAATAAAACAAAGAAAGAAGGAAAACATTACAGCTACAGCCAACTTCAAGTAGAGATGTGTGGAGATTCAAGAACATGTGTCTTCTGTTCATATTTTCAAAGCTTGCCCATTTTAATGATCACCTGTCCATGTGCTACTTAATCCAACTAATACTAATCAATATAATTAATCAATTTAGGTACAAGGTCATGATCTTCGTGTTACACAGCCCCCCATGACACATGTTTATGTTTAATAGGCTAAGGAAATTAGTGTAACGTGTGAGTGCGGCTTTCATTTCAATCTTTGTTCTTTCTTGTTTGTCTTTCATTTCAATGGCGTGAATGATGGAAGAAAGTGTGAGGAAACCCTAAAACACTGGGGCCCTAGTTGCATTCCGCTTAATCTGACCACTAACTTGATTCTGGTCACCCACTCCATACCGCAGATATCGCATTTCTTTATGTTAATTAATAATATTGGGGTCAATGTTCATGTCAGGTATTTATCATTCGTTAATTTATATAAACTTTTCTTAATCTATTTTTAATGCAGCGGAGAAAACACTTATGGAGTGACAAGATTTTGTTTGCTCAGAAGGGTGCAGCCTTGCCAGGTTTGCCTTAATTCCCAGGCACCTCATCAGAACCCCGGCTGGTTAATTACAGTAAACTTATAAGTAATTAGGCTTGGAATTGTAGTTGAGCGGCCTGAACTTGATTACCCTGTCAGGGAGTCATTTAGCACTCCAAATTACTCGACAATGGCCTTAGTTTCGATGGCCCTGTGCACCCTTTACAATCATGGTCGGTCCAGCCATTCATTTCGAAGAACAATGAAGCAATCTTCATGTCAGGTTTTCAAAAGACATCTCATGTGACCCTCCTCCTTCGTCTTCTTCCTCTTCTACCCAAGTTGCAATGACAAGTTTTGCTTGAGTTGAGTAAAGGTAACAAATTCGACGTGTGCTTTTGCACAAATGATGGAGGGAACCTCTTCTTACCAAGACAGATTCTTCCATCACAGATAAAATCTTCCCTAGCTGGCAGCTGCCCTCTCTATTGAGACATCCTTATCATCATTTTGTCCATAAAAGATGGTCGTGTCTCGATCTTCACATGTACAGAGAGGGAAACAGCATCTCAGTGTGAATATAATACCGCGACGACTAGCCTCTTTTTTAAGCCTTCTGTTTTCACAGATAGAGTTTTTTGGAGATCGATAGATTACTTTTTTACTCTAGGATTACATTTTTATCGTTAAATAAAGCATACATCCATAAAATCTTCATGATTTTTTTTTAAATTACAGGGTGAATTGCAATCATGCTTGCCGTTTTGGCCAAGCTTATAAAGACGACGAATAAATCCAGGACCTACCTTCTTCGCCATGACTCAATAAATCCAGGAAAGTAGTTGTAGTTAGTAGCTTTCATGCTGAGAGGTAGAACCGTAGAAGTGGGGGCTTACTGTTGTCACGGCCCTACCATATTACACGTCCGTACATCGACAACACATCCAAGATGAGATCCGAATCTGATAGAATTTCTTGCCCATTAATTTCTTTCCGTATAAAGACGACGAATTTATAGTTTTCATTCGTTTCTAAGGCCGATCAAGATTCTTGATTTGTATTTTTTTTTTTTAACTTGTAAGGAACTTCGACTGTGTTTATATATCACTTTATAAAAACCATCATAATTTTAGATTTAATTATCTGATTAAGTTTTAACTTAGTTAAAGGTTTGATGATCTAAAAAATATTGATTTTAGTGTTTTTTAAAAGTATATTTATTTTAAAAATATCAAATTAATAAAAAAATTTAGTTTTTTCTATAATTTTAATATTCTGATGTAAAAAATAAAAAATATTTTAATATATTTTTAAATAAAAATTAATTTTAAAAATTACTTTCCACCCACCACCGTATTAAACACGTACAGAGTACAAGATGGATGTTATATACTGAGTGTCGGTCATCGTTGATTAACGTTTTTTTTTTTTTTCAGGCAGCTATGAAATGTCAGGACAAATATATAGCTAATATTAGTTGATTTATAATCCAAAGCAAGATTCTCCCTTCATCACCACCTTTGTCAATTCTTGTGCTGCATCTATCTTTTTACTTGGAGTGAACACTCAGTCGGCTCCTTTTCCTTTTCTTTTATGGTTTTTTTAATTATATCAAAAATAAATTTTATATTCGATTTAGTACAAGCCATGAGAAAAGATCTCCTATATTTTTTTTATAAAATTGGAAGCTTGCTAGACTGAAAACCCAATTGATATTTATATCAACGGTTCATCGAGGGTTGCAAGTGACAGAAGCCACTTGCTGAATGTGGTGGAGCACGACCGTACGCGTCACCAACCGCGAAGCACTTCTTTATTTTCCAATGTGCCCACGGTTCATTTCTTGAGCGGCCCACTACCAAGAATGCGGTGGTGGAAGGAATTTATGGTACATCCATTCCTTCTGCTTGCTAGGAAAAATGTCCACATTTATCATTTTGAACTAATTTTATTTACAATCTCTTGTTAGTATTAATGAGTCATGATTCAAAGCCTGAGTCACGGGTTAATTGAGTTAATTTTAAATTGATATTATTTTGTTTTTTTAATAAAATATTAATATTCATTTGGACAAAAACAAAATTAATATATAATATTGAATTGAGTTGATCTGGATGAATCGATCGAGTTGATCGAGTCAATTCTAATCAACTTGAATTTGGTCGAATCAATATCCAAATTAGTTTAAAATAAAAATTATAAAAATTGATTTATTATATCAGGTTTAATAACTATCATTAATATTCGTGAAAACTTTTAATTTAATCCTTTAATTGGTTGTATAATATTGTCTTTTGCTTATATGTCATCAAATTAGAAATACTCTAGAATGTTTAACAAGATGTTGAACATTGAATGA
>Ga0307517_10007701_pt1 | contig 15639 bp, 7 predicted proteins | sample 23_EM_MG_FD_194515 | JGI IMG/M metagenome (GOLD analysis project Ga0307517, IMG submission 194515) | Populus trichocarpa ectomycorrhiza microbial communities from riparian zone in the Pacific Northwest, United States - 23_EM | ecosystem: Host-associated > Plants > Roots > Unclassified | place...
CCATTATTGATGATTGTATTGATTCAATTTCAATATAAAATATACTACTTTGATTTCTTTTCTCAACAAAAGACTACCTGGAAAATAGGAAGGCAAGGAAAATGTCAAAATAAAAATGAAAGGGTAAAATAGAAAAGAAAAAAGTTATTAAAAAATGAAAAGAATGAATCATCAGTATGTGTATAACTTTGTAGGACAGTAGGAGTCTCATGTCTAAGTCAGTTATGGATAGATTTATAATATCAAGCAATCATCTAGGTACATCATCAAAAATTAAAAAGATTAAGAGGGGTAATTTAACTAATTAACAAATTTTATAGGAGTTTTATAATCTCAATGGGTAGCTCAATTGATCAGATCTTGAGTTTACTCCTCAATGGTCACGAGTTCGAGTCCTCCCATGATCACTAGAGGCTTATATAATTGTTAACTTCAGAACTCGTGAGATTAGTTAAGATACACGTAAGGTGATCCGAACATCCACATTAATATATAATCATAATAAAAGACAGAGAGTATTATTTGCGAATAAACCAACATATACATGACCACCAAGTGATTGGTTGAGGTAGTAGCGATTTCTTTCCTTGAAAGGGTTAAAATACAAATTCAATATCAAATAGGCCTGAGAATATCCTTAATTTTTTATAAAATAAACATAGGCATGACATGAACATTGATGTGGAAGTTACCCTAACCAATGCAGTGAGAAAATGATGGTAAAATAAGAGAGTGATCGTTAAAGTTGAAAAGAAGAAGATGCATTTACCTAATGAAATGCAGCAAGTGAAATGCACATGCAACATTGAAAAGGATTGATAGTAATTTTTTTTTTTTAATTAACGTGGGTGTTTGGACAAACTTGCGTGTACCTCAACTAATTTCATGGACTCTAAAGTTAAGAACCATGTAAGTCTCCAGTGACCATGAGGTTTGTAAGGCTCAAACTGGTGACTTATAGAAACAAACTTAGAACTTGACTAATTGAATTACACCCTTTAGAATTGTAACTTTGTTCATGCAGTGTTATCTCATTGAAATTCAATTGTTCAAGTTTGGTGGTATTTTTCAAGGACATAGAGTTCCAAAACCCTTTAAGAAAGTTTATTGCTCATAAATTGTTTGATGAAATGTCTAAAAGAAATTTATTTTGAGAAATTATGGATATCAATTTTGTTATTTTAATGCTCTAAAAACTTTTTAGTTATTAAAATAAATATAATGATAAACTTGTAAATAATTAAATATATATTTTTTGGATAATATTAATTGTTATTGTATGTATAAAATAAAAAGAAAACCGTATTTTCTTAAATCTCAGATGAAAAACAAAAAACAAACCAGAAAATGTTTTCTTGTAATTTTTTTTCACCCTTCAACGTCGTTACACTTTGCTTACTAGTGAAGCAAAAGAAATGTGTCTGATTTTTTTAAAAAAATACTGTTCTTCATAACTGGTTGTGTATTTTTATATATTTGAATAAAATCATTAATATTTAAACAAGCTCATGTTAATTAAAGCAACCTAACAGTCCAAAAGGAAAAGCCGCTGCTGTTGAAGGAGACACAGCAGCACAGGCACTAACTACTCTTACCTGTGATGAATTTGATTGTTTAGCAAGGGTTTCTGTATAGCATTCGAGATTAGCTTTATAGTTGGTGGCGCTCAAAATGATTTGATATTAATCCACTAAATTGAAGACAAGCTTCTTCTTATGGAAATATTTAAGGAGAATTTGATAGTTTTACATGGACAAATTGAGAAAATGATATACAAGATCCGCAAGAAACATGAGGATCCAATAAAAGGATGGAGAGATTTTTTTTTTTGTTTGTTTTTATGTTTTAAAAGTGTTTTTAAAAAAATTTAAATTTTTTTATTTTTTTATTTATTTTAAATTAATATTTTTTTGGTGTTTTTAGATTATTTTTATGTACTGATATCAAAAATAATTTTTAAAACATAAAAAAATATATTATTTTAATATATTTTTTAATAAAAAATATTTTAAAAAACAACGCAATCACAATCCAAATAGTTGTGTACTCACATGTAATTCTACTATCCTAATTTAAGTGATGAACAGTTTCTATCTTTATAATTGTCCATTGACTCTCATCATTTTCTTTAAAAATAGCCTTAAAAACCGAGTCAAAATAGAAAAACGTTTTCTCCCTCTTCTTCCCCACAGCATCTTGTGTATATCCAGCCATTTGGTCTGGGTGGAAACTTCAGCTCTGAATTTGTCATTACTATCTTGTTTTACCTTTGAAATGGATCTCTATAATCGATCTGTCCCAGAATGCAAGTTGTTTTAAGCAAAAAGAGAGTTTATGATTCATCATCCATGGTGGTCTCAAAAGGGAAACCCATATCGATCCCTGTACCGTTCATTGTTTATTTACTTTAGCAAACTTTCAACAAGATTGGTGCCTGAAGGCCTACCTTTTATCAAAGAATAGCTTTGTCCTAGCTTTACAAAAAGAAGCACAGATCTCTCTTCATTTTTTTAATGCCCTCGAGTGCCTTTTTCCTCACCATTTAGGTTTTGGGATCATGGAATCAAACGTTACAGGTGGGTTTTCTCAAGCTTGTTTGGAGCACGTACTCGTCTTTTTCTATGACAATAATCTACATGGTCAACTTTTCCAAAATTTTACATTTTGGTCCCATAGTTTGTATAGTTTATAGTTCGGTCATTATAGTTTGTTTGTTTTTTGAATTTCATCATTATTTTCATGGTTCAATGCATTAAAATATGTTTAGAGTTGTTTTTTTCCACGTTGCCTTATGTGTCTTATGTGTTGTTAGTTTTTCTGAAATTAAATTAATGATCAATTATAATTTTAGCTTTTTTTTTTCTTAAAAAATATTAAGAGATTAGGGACTAGATTTGACATAAAAGAAAAAATGAAGCCCTTTTCCATAATAGAAGTTCAAAAGTTCCACCCTTAAGTTCTATTTTTTGCATATTTCATCTATATTCTTTTAATTTATTATGTTTTTATCATAAATTTTATTTTTATTACATTTTAATTGAGAAATAAGGAGTAATTAAAAAATTTTAAGAGAGAAAAAGTTCATGGATAGTCAAATTCCAACCACTAAAATTTTTAATTTTGATGTTTATGAATTTAATTTTAAGAAAAAACTCGATAGTGATGATTTTTTACCTTTAATAATACAGAAAAAAATAAATTATACCTCAAAAAAATTAAGATATTAAATTATACCTTTAATAATACAGATATGAGTTCTCAATGATTAGAATGTTTTGTTGCTATAACTGGGTTTTTAAATATCTATATAATTGTTTTTCATATTGTGTGAAAACAAAAAAGTTCTAACTGGGTTTTTGGGTAAAAACTTCGACACCAATTTTTCAATGCTGCTCCGGTGACAGCATAAGGTTGCAAAGAAATGTCATGTCGTCCATTAAATTTAAAAAAAAAAGAAAAAAAAAAGGCAAACGCTTTTTTCCGTGAAGAATCAGCTAGTGAAACCATACTAGACTTGGACTTCTCCCCCAACATGGCTTTCAGGCCCAAAAACGCCAGGGGTTGTATTTTTGGGCCATGAACATAGGCCTATTATTTCAACCCTTTATTTTGTTTATTTAATTGTTTTTTTATTATAAAGACTATTGAAAGGATATTCAAATAATTATCTCATTATGTCATTTTTTTTCAAATAATATTAGCAATTACTTTTTGAATAATTATATATTAACCTAATATGTATAATCCTCTAAAATACTTACTCGTGAATATTCAAAAGAAATATTTAATAAGAATAAAAAAAAATTTAAAAAAGCATTTGGCAGTATCGCGCAGCCAAATCGCCAGGGAACCATCTAAATTAACAAGCAAAATTGTTATTCATTCGTCAGGAAGCAGCTATCTCGATGTGTGATAGAGTGAATCTATACCAGTCTTCTTGAAAATTTGCGAGACATGTCGTTCCTACCAAGCCAGAAGAAACAACCTCTAAACTGAGAGAATCTAGCGATCACGAGCTACCAGAACATATGCACGAATTTTTAAAGTTGAGATCATGAATCCTCAGGACAGCAGACAAAAATAATAGATGAAACAACCTATGCATACCACTGACTAGAATCCTTTTGATCAGGTAATAAATCCACTAATCACTATGTCTTTTTATTATTTTTTTTATTTATCTTCCCTGCCATGGCTAAAAAATTAGGCTTTTCCCGCAAGTGAGGCCGGATGCTCTCTGACCTCCTGTTGGGAAGGGAGGTATATATATATATTTTTTGTTTAAAATTATTTTTAAAAGTTCAGGATGCTAGATGAGGAAGGAAATGGTTTCCGGTGAGTAGAAAAACCAGCCCTGCCCATGCCTAGAAGGCTAGAACCCTATAATTATCATTTCAGCTGCCGAACACCAAGCACAAGTCTGGCTAGTATGAAAACCATCTGTGCAAATTTATAATCCATGGATGGAAACTTACCACCATGTGTGTTTGGTTTAGCTTTTGTCACTACATAAAAGGCAGCTCGCTTACGTTTATATTACAACACACTGAAACATACAAATACGGACCACCATAGCCATTTTCATGTATTCTTGTCTTATCTGATCCAAGAACATAACCATGAAAATAGACAAGCCTCCAGCAATTAGACACACAACAGCAGCTTCATGAGCCTAGTCCCAGTCCCTCACTAAGAATCAGCATATCTGAAATGCAATTGCAGCAGTGGACAAATTTAGGAGAAGATCAGAGACAACAAAACTACATGGACAAGGTAACTGGTTAAAGAGAGACAGAATTGAAAGTTGCTTTTTTGCTTACCCAAGCTCCGACAGCTTCAAATGAGCTTCTGAATAATCTGCAAAGAATGCATCCTCATCCTGAAACAATGCCACCACCGTGTCAAAGCTTGATAATTACACTTTAGGACCAGATTATTGTCAAGTTGATAGGATGAAATTTCCATCTAATGCAACTTTTGAAAATTTATAAGCTAATATCTAGAAGAAATGACCAGACACTCACTTCAGCATAGTTTTCAACAAGGGGACGGAAGACTGGATCCTCCAGAAGAGTTTTGTCTGATGGAAGCTGGATAAGACCTTCTTTCTCTCCACTGAGGAGTTCCCTGCTCAACAGAATCAAAATTTGCATCAGTTACTTGATTGCATCCTGTTTTCTGAACGACAGATTTGGTATTAGATTGTGGGGATAACAGCGAGACAATCACATACTGGCAAAATCAAGCATTAAGATCTGAATTCCAGACAGAATTATGTCAAGAAAGAACATCTCTGGAAAGAACATCTCTGGAGCTGAATGTGTCTTACTTGAAATAGGAGTTGTCGAAAACAAGTGGGTTGGGGGTCCAGGGTCCCTCGAATCCAGAACGCTCCTTATGGCACCTCCCCTGTAAATATATGTGCAAACACCAATAGTACACAAACAAAAAAGAATAAGAAGAAAGTTCTTTACGTAATTCCATGTTTGTGAACAGACCAGAGTGTGACCACCGGATAGGGCAACAATATCTGTGTCACTGAGACCCATGTGGCCAAATACATCCCTTAAATGGTCTGAACCTGAAGTGACAGAAAAAGATCATGAAATTCATTTGAAACATAATTACAAAATTATAATGATTTCCTTCAGTTTTCATCTAGGACAAACCTTTGGTTGCATCAGGCAAGCGACCTTCTGGAGGTGGATCAGACTTGTCCTGAACAAATGCAAGGTTGATTAGTACTACCCTAAAAACTGAAGCATGAATTCTGAAAAGGCAGCTGATAACATCAACAAGAGCAAAATGCCACAATGGTCGTTAGAGACAGTTGTCAGAATTTGCATTAATATGGTTTCTTTCTGGCATACCATTCCTATTTCTACAACTCTACGAATATTCATATCATACTGCTCTAAGAACAGAAAAAAAAAAAAACAAAAACAAACTTGAAAATATACTGCATTTTGCAATCATATCCCAACCAATAATAAGCTCTTCTTCGATCTGAACAGCCGTCCACATCCCATCAAAGCCACAAAAGCAATGAAGGAAAAGTGCTGAACTAATTCCAGGTATCAGGAACTACAGTCAATGGCTTTTAAATAGATCGTATCTAATTGTGCCATATGACCTCACAGTTCACTCCAATTATGAGCAAACATCTTTAATCGATCACAGTACAAGGAATCCATAATATTATTGTCCAACCCCTTCTCTCTAACACATTTGGCCTGTCACCACCTAGCATAATGAACCATGTTCAAGCTAACTAATTCATAAAAGGAGTTGAAGGAAACTCAACTGGGCAGAGCTTGCACTATTTAGTACGAGCTAAACTCAACCTAATCTTTAGTGGGAGCAAACAAATACAACTAGCAATCTTTACCATATAAGGACTATAACATGCACATCATCTATTTTCAAGTCCATAATTAGCACTGCACGATGTTTCACAAATAAAAATCATTTCACACTACTCACTTTCCCTCCCAAACATTTAGGCGTTTGGTAAACTCAGAACCAATCAATTTACCTTGATAGCAAGGACTGATATCAGTAAGCCACTAAATTATATCTGTCCATTGAATTCAAACTTGGAAATTCATCCAAAAACAAAAGCGCATGCATTGCAGGTTAGTCCTATAATGCAGCAGTGGGAGCAAAGCTCTTAAATCCAGAGCATTTCCTCCTCCATAGAATTTCCTTTGTGGTGTACCATACAAAGAACAGACTTCATTAGCTGCATCCTGAATGACCTACAAAGTAATCAAACTCTACCAAACTTATTGCATTACTATGAGTTCAAATATATGATCTTCAGATCAAATTGAAAACCATCAGACCACCAAAAGATCCTTGTGCGCATATCTAGAGCTTGATCCTATTAAACTGATCAAGATATATGAACTTTGGACATAGTTTTTTTTTTCTAGATAAAAAGAACATCAATATCAGGCACAAAACAAAGCGGAAAAACACGAATGACAAAGAACAGATGAAGAATAAATTATTAAGCGACGATCTAATCACTTAACTGGTCTCCCAGGGTGAAAAGGAATCTCAGGCCCTCCTGTAACTTCAACAGCAACAACACCAGCTAACTGCACGGAAAATCAAACACACACATACAAAAACCTCAATCATAAATAAATCAAGAAAAAGAAAACATAATTATTAATTTATAAATCAAATAAAGGCACGGCAAACATTACTTGGTAGAAGTCAGCATAAGACAAGATGGGGAATTGTTCTTTGATGGGTTCCAAAAGCCTGATAGCAATATCAAGACCATTGTTAGCTCCATGAGCAAGCTCATCTGGGTGTCTGATCGTACCGAACGGTCCTCCTGTCTTTGTATGGACATCAAACGTACCAGCAGAATGCCATCTACATCAACAAAAACAAAAACACACACACACACACACACACATATTTAGAACCCCATACATACTTCAATCACTACCACTCACTCCTCTCAAACTCTCCAAAAAAAAATCAGATAGAAAAACAGAGATATCCGTACGCTAATCTGAGCATGAGAGGAGCGCAATGTTTTTCAGCGATGAGGCCTCTGAGTTTCCTCTTGCATTTCTCCACTGCTTTCTGATACTCTTCACTCACTGTAGGGTAGCTCTTGCCCATGATGAAAATGGTGGCCTCTTTCTCTCTTTCTACCTTACAAACTGGAAACCAGTGCTGAAGTGAACTAACTAGTTATAATAAGTTTTCCATCCAACCTTTCTGGTCGTCGGACTTTTCTGTCAGATAATTGGTCGCGTGGTTGTGCTTTGGCCGGCTATCTTTGAACGGCTCAGATCATGCTGGAATAAATGACAGGCACATGATTTGAAAATAAATTACCAATCAAATATCGCCACGTGTGGAGCAGAATGACGCAAGTGCTCATCTGTCTCCTTTTTTTTAAGACTATTGTGGTTTCGATTGAAAAATATTCCTAGGTCATCTCAGATTCTCAGTGACTTCGGAACCGTGCCTGTTTTTTTTTTTTTAATATATATAAACGAGATGGTATTTTCGCGCACTGCTATAGGCTTATAAAACAAATATACTTGATAGCATTATAATTATGAATCAGTGCTAAATAAGTAATAAAAACTAAAATTATGATAAAGCTAATATTTTATGATGGAAAAAAAAATTGTGTTGGTGATCAAAAACTTAGAGACTGAATAAAATGATTTGTAGCAATCCACAGTATTTTGTGAGGAAAAATACAGTGTTTTCGCCACATGATTTAACTTTTCTATTAATAAAAAACAAAAAAAAATATAAAACTAAAGCAATCCACAGTAACATGCGAGGAAAGCTATAGAACTTTACATACATGTTTTAACTTTATGTTTAACTATATGAGATAAACGATAACAAAGTCAAGTTCAATTAAAAAGAAAATAAATCTCACCAAACTTGTAAACCGGAGCAACTTGGGTTACCATAGTAAATAGATGAATCATTTTAACTTGTAAAAAGGCAAAATGAAAAAAAAAAATTACAAAACTTATTTTTCAATTACATCAATATTAAAAAAAAATAAACAAATTTTAAAAAAAAAAATCATAAAAAAATTTTAAAAAGTGAAGAAAAAGAAGAAAAAGTAATACACTATGAGTAAAAAAAATTACAAAGTGACTCACTTTAAAAAAAGAAAAATTGATAAATATAATTTTAGAAAAAAACAAAAAAAAAAAAAGAAAAGGAGGGAAAGTACTGTAGGAAAACAAAAAAAAGAGGAAAATAATACACTGTAAGTGAGAAAAAAAAAGTGAAAAAAAAAGAAGAAAAAGTGTAAAAACAAAAGTGAGAAAAAAAAATAAATACACTGTGAATTATTATTGTAATCCACAGGGCTTTGGGTGTGGGTGAACAATGAATTCCTCACACCCTTTAACTTATTTTAAAAATATATTATTTTTTTATATTTTTTAAAATTAATTAATATTAAATACAATATTTTTTTCATTTATAAAAGAAAAATTATTTTATCAAGTTTTTAAATTTATACTGAAAAACATATTTTAAGAATTTCTCCATGATTTATTTTGCAAGTTTTCTACTGTTTTTTAAATGAAAAACAAAACATGAACAATATATATATATATATATATATATATAAGCACATTTTAGCAATGTAAGATATTAAAATTATTATTCTTTATATTTTTATATTTAATTAGCGTCATAAATTTAATTTTTATTATAAATCTAATATAATTTTGTTTGTTAATAATATAATTTTTTCATGATAATTTTAAATAAAATAAAATTAATATTCTATAATTAGATTAACCCAAATACAACAAGTTGTTCTATAATTAGATTATACCAAATACAAAACAAAAAAGAATGGTTTTATTTTTTTATAAAAAATACTTGTAATCTTTATGTTTTTTTAATGAAAAACTTTATCCTCATTCTTAACAAATAAACACATTTTCTAATTTTTTATCAAAAAAATAAAAACTAAAAAAGAAAAAGGAAACTAGAAATAAAAATAGAAAATATTTTTTAATTAGGAAACATTCCCTATTGTTTTTGCTTTGGATGATTATATTGTTTGTTTTCGTAATTGTATTTTCATTGTATTGATTGAATATGAATTATACAATTTATAGGATACAAATCTATATCAAAATAGGAAACTAAATATACAAGGAAATCTGGAAACTAATTACAGGAATTAATTATCCTAATTCAAGGAACAAATATAGAATCTTACACCTGTATAATTCCTGATTAGACGAGATAAAATCTCAACACTTCCCCTCAAGTTGGTGTATAGATGTCACACATGCCCGACTTGTCTAAAAACTTTGAGAACACTCGATTTGAGACTGCTTTGGTGAGAAAGTCAGCCAATTCATCCTCAGATCGAATCTTAGGCAACTCCACAATTTTTCTATCCAATTTCTCCTTAACGAAGAATCTGTCTACCTCGACATGCTTTGTACGATCATGTTGAACCGGGTTATGGGCAATATCACATGCTGCTTTATTATCATAGTAAAGTTGAATTGGTTGCCTAGATTGGTAACCTAAATCCTGTAAGAGAAGCCTTAGCCATTATGCTTCACAAAATCCAAGGGTCATACCTCTAAATTCAGCTTCTACGCTAGAGCGAGCAACAACGTTCTGTTTCTTGCTTCTCTATGTAACGAGATTACCTCCTACAAAGGTAATGTAACCAGAAGTAGATCGCCTATCATCTATAGCTCCAGCCCAGTCAGCATTAGTATATGTATCTATGCTTTGGTAATCTGCATTCTCAGTGAACAAAATCCCCTTTCCTGGAGCAGCCTTTAGAAACCTTAAAATTCGCATAATTGCATTCATATGTTGTTCTCCAGGATTATGCATAAATTGGCTAACAATACTCAATGTGTATGCCAAATTTGGTCGTGCGAGCGCTAAGTACATTAACCTGCCTATAAGTCTTTGATATCTTCATTTATTAGTAGGTATCTGGTTGGACTTAACACATAACTTTAGACCTTCTTCCACTGGTGTTTCAGCTGGCTGACATGCTAACATACCAGTCTCTTGTAATAAATCTAAGGTATATTTTCTTTGAGACAGAAAGATCCCTTTATTAGATCAAGACACTTTTATCCCAAGAAAATATTTCAAATCACCTAAATCTTTCATTTCAAATTCTTTAGACAAATAATTTTGTAGGGCCTTCCTTTCTTCAGGATCATTTCCTGTAACCACCATATCATCCACATATATAATGAATGCAATGATCTTACCCTGTTGTTTCTTCAAGAATAAAGTGTGATTTGAATTGCTCTGATGATAGCCAAAAGCTATCATAGACTTTGTGAACCTTCCAAACCATGCTCTCGAAGATTGTTTCAACCCATACAACGATTTCTTTAATCTGCACACCTTCTGACTCAACTTTGTTGGTATCATGCATCCTAGTAGGAGATCTATGTAAACTTCTTCGGACAATTCTCCATATAGAAAGGTATTCTTTACGTCAAATTGTTGTAATGGCCAATCCAAGTTCGCAGCTAAAGATAACAAGACTTGAACTGTGTTGATTTTAGCTACAGGTGCAAATGTCTCCGTGTAATCGATCCCATAGGTTTGGGTGTAACCTTTTGCCACCAGTCTTGCTTTGAAGCATTCAATTGTGCCATCAATTTTATACTTCATAGTGTAAATCCATCGACATCCAACTGGTTTTTTTCCTGGTGGAGGATCAACGAGTTCTCAGGTTTTATTTTTTTTATAAGGATTTCTTCTCGTTCATAACTGCTTTCCACCTGGGATCAATTAAGGTTTCCTGCACATTGTTAGGGATAGATACAGTAGATAATTGATTTACGAATGACATATTTGATTATAATAACCGATGGTTAGACACATAATGACTTATGAGATATTTAATTTTGCTAGAAAGTTCAGGTTCATATGTGGGTTTAGGAAAACCTCTGGTGTGACGTTATGGTAACTGTTTTAGAAATGGTTCTGAAACTACATCAAGAACATTTGTAGCAGAAGATTGGTTTAGTATTATGCAAGGGTTTAACTCCGACAGAGGAGCAACGTCTTTAGCTTCTAGACTTTCATCGCCACTTGTATCTAAAGACATACCATTTAAATCCAATTCACCCACTTCATGATTGACTGGTCCAGCTTGTAAGTCGTCACCACTTGAATCCAAGGTTATACCACTTCGATCCAAGTTGCCCACATCCAAGTTACCAGATTCAGGGGATTAGTTTTCCTCAGAATTGTGATTATAGTTTAGGACATCATAATCTAGAGTCTGAATTTCCTTATGGTTCTCCCTTTGAAGTTCAGGCTCAGGGGAAAAATACATTGAGTCCTCATGGAAAACAACATCCATTGTGATAAACATTCATCAAGTTGGAGGATGATATCATCTGTATCCCTTTTGATGAGTAGAATATCCGAGAAAAACACATCGTAACACTCGAGGAGTCAACTTGTTGCACTGATGTTTATGGAGGTGCATAAATGCTACATACCCAAAGATACGAGAGGGCAAATTCGGGACTATTGGGGCTACAACTGCATCACTAAGAGCTTGGAATGGTGTCTGAAAGTTAATAATGCTAGAGGGCACCCGATTGATTAAATATACTGAAGAGTTAAGTGCTTCGCCCCAATAGGATAAAGGCATATGAGCTTCTACTAGTGAAGCTCGAACAACCTCCAACAAATGTTGATTTTTTCGCCCTGCAACCCCGTTCTGCTGGGGTGTATTGGAACAAGTAGCTTGATTAATAATTTTGTATGTTTCCAAATACTGTTGAAGTTCACAACTCTGATATTCTCCTACATTGTCACTACAGATAACCTGAATTTATGCACTGTATTGAGTTTCAATTATTTTATGAAACTTCTGAAATAACAAATTCACTTTACCTTTGGATGTCATCAAGTATAACCGGGTTATTCTGGTACAGTCATCAATAAAAGTAACAAACCAACGTGATCCACTCAAAGTAGTAACTTTGGATGGACTCCAGACATCAGAATGTATAACCATAAAAGGGAGTGGACTTTTATTTAAAAATAACTGAAAGAAAGCCCGATGTCTCTTTGCCAGTTCACAAACATCACAATGGAAACTAAAAATATCAAATTTTGTGAATAAATTAGGAAATAATTTCTTCAAATACCCCAAGGAAGCATGCCCTAGACGCCAATGCCATAACCAGATTTCATATTTCTTTTTCTCCCCCTCAGAGCCATCCACTGTTAAGACTTTTCGTAACTCGCTTGAACTCGTTGGCACCAGGTCCAAGTAATACAACTTCCCTTGCCTAATACCATACCCAATCGTCTGCTTTGTTCGAATGTCCTTAAACACACAAAATTTAGGCCAAAAATTACAACACAAGATAAAGTTTTGGTTATTTGAGAAACTGACAACATGTTGTAATCTAACGATGGAACAACTAAAATAGAGTCTAAATTCAAAGTACTAGTGAAAGTCACAGATCCTTCTCCAATAACTGGGGTCGAAGCACCATTGGCAGTAGAAACAAATTTTTATAAGGATGAATTTAGAGTTGAGACCTGTCTAGAATCAAATGTCATATGATCTGTAGCACTAGAATCAATTATCCATGCACTATTGAAACCAGGTGTAGAAATATTTAAAACCTTACCACCATTATTTGCAATTAAGACCAGTGCAGAGGCCTTTTCAGCAACATCATCCTTAATTTTTGTTTATGGAATTGCTACCGTGGAGAGCCTTTTTAAATTCTTCTTCTGTGTATCACGACTATGATCCCACCATTTAGGATACCTCACAAGTTCGAAACACCGACTTTTGGTATGGTTAGTCTGATTGCATTGGGTGTATTTGTAGGTAGACTTGTCGATGCCATTGTTGGTCTTAGGATGGTTCTGCCAGTTTTGATTAGATCGGTGTCTAACCACCATGGCGAAAGCTTCTGGATTTCCAGATTCTCCTTTCAAAGTTGCATGACGAACTGCCTCTTGTCGGACCAAAAAATAACATCCTTCTAAGTCTGGAACTGGTTCCTGCGTAGTATTTCCCCACGAACTTGTTCAAATTCACTATTCAATCCAACAAGAAAGATGTGTACCCTAAGTCGCTCAATGGATTTTCGGTATGCAACTATGTCTTCAGGATCTGTCATGATTACTTTATCACGATGGTCCAATTCTCGGAAAACCTCAGTTAGTTCTCCATAATATTCAAATAGAGATTTGCTACTTTGTTTAGCGGTGAATGCCTTTTGGCTTAAGGCAAAAACTTGCAACTCATCACTTCCATCATAGAAGGCCTTTGATAGAGCACTCTAGATTTCGTGGGCAGTAGGTAAGCGTAGGTAACGCTTCATAATTTTTAGAGTCATGGACATCAACAACCACCTTTTCACTTTCTGATTTTCAACATAACACTTTTTATATCTATTTTTTGTCTCTGCAGGTGGCTTCGTCTTGCCACAAATATAAGAGAGTTTCTCCATTTCAGCAATATGTATCTCCATCAGCTGGGACCAAACATCATAGTTTGATTCAGTGAGAATGATTCTTGCATTAAAAATACCCTCAGATTGAACAATAACAGGAACTGATTCATCCCAGACGATTCAATATTTTTTTCACTCATCTTTATTCATTAGAAGGGAGAAAAGAATAATAACTGGAAGGAATAAAAGAATGATAATAATACTAATAATTACGTAAGGCAGAGGTTCCTATATCAATGGCAGAGGTTTAAGAAATATTTTTTGCAAAGGCAGAGGTTTTTCAAACCACGCTCTGATACCATGTTTGTTTTCAGAATTGTATTTTCATTATATTGATTGAATATGAATGATAAAACTTATAAGATACAAATCTATATCAAAATAGGAAACTAAATATACAAGGAAATCTGGAAAACTAATTACAGGAATCAATTATCCTAATTCAAGGAACAAATATAGAATCTTACACCTACACAATTCCTGATTAGACGAGATAAAATCTCAACATATATCCCATGCAAAAAAATATTATTTTTGTTTTCTATCTTCGGTAAAAGAGGTTATTCTATGAAACTAGTAAGTAGTGTCGTAGTTTTTATAAAATCTATATTTATAATTAATGGTATTATACTAAAACTATATTAATATTACTAAAAAAAACTAAATGAGTTAAGTGTTTCGATATGCTACCACTATTCATCTACACTCAATTGCACTCTTAGTTGCATTATTCATCCACAGTGCAGTCGTTTATTTACATCCCTTTTTGTATTTTTATTTTATTTTGATATTTCAATTTATTTATTTTTGCTATCATTTGACACTTAATTTTAATTTTTTTTTCAATTTGGTTTAAGAGGGTGTGGTTTTATTGTGTAGTTGTTATGCTTGCTCTCGCATATGTATTGTGGTGGGATTTACAATTGCATTACATAACAAGTTATAATTACAAATTACAAATAATAAATTATAAATTACAATCACTTAAAAAAGAAGAACCAAGATTATAATGTGAGCAAATGAAATGATGAATTTAAAATTTTTATTGTGACATGGAAATACGACAATCCTAATGACCAATAGATGTTCACCAAGTGTTCAACTTTTTTTCCTTATTGGGATAGTTCACAAATATTACAATACAACAACATACTTGACATGCATTTCACGACAAGCTATAATTGTTTTTTTTTTTAAATCAAATATTATTTAAAAAATATGTAGTAATTGGATAATTTTATAAATATCATTACAAATAATTATCTAATTAGGAATTTATTTGAAGATATATAAAAAAAGAATGAGGGCCAAGGGAAACAAGTGAGTGTAAAGTGCAACCTCACATGCTTTAGCTTTAGAGCCAAAGGATTTTTTTATATATATAGATAATGAACTAGATAGATGATCCATGTTATACTGTGGGCCTGACAATTTTTTTCCGAACGTGAAAAAAAAAACTCCATACAAAACTTGGGATTTTAAAAAAATCATAGAATTGGTTCACTGAGTTGACTGAGTTTAATAACCTCGGCTAATCTAATAATACTTAAAAAAGTAATGACAGCAAATAAACTGAATTATTAAAAAATTGACATCTAGGATATATAAAAAAAATGACAACAGAAAAAGATTC
>Ga0307517_10007702_pt1 | contig 15639 bp, 7 predicted proteins | sample 23_EM_MG_FD_194515 | JGI IMG/M metagenome (GOLD analysis project Ga0307517, IMG submission 194515) | Populus trichocarpa ectomycorrhiza microbial communities from riparian zone in the Pacific Northwest, United States - 23_EM | ecosystem: Host-associated > Plants > Roots > Unclassified | place...
ATGGGAAAGAAGAAGAAGGAGAAACAGAGGATGAGAGTGTCGGCAGATGGGTGCATATAATGGCTTTTTCCGACGGAATCACCGACGGATTCCTTCTGTCGGTGATTCCGTCGGTGCTGCCGTCGGTGACATCGCCACGTCACTGTACGGCTATCACAGTTTGAATCCCTCGGTACTTTCCGTCGGTAAAATCGCCTGACGTCACCATGCCGTTGCGTATCTCCAGACGAAATGTATATTCCGTCGGTGAAATCGACGGTATATACCGACGGAAATATTCCGTCGGTATATACCGACGGAATCATTCCATCAGCATATACCGACCGATTTTGAGACGGAATTATGTCCGTCGGTATTAATTACCGACGGAATATTTCCGTCGGTAATTCCGTTGCTTTTCTCCGGTTTTCTGGTAGTGTATTGATCTCCACCTTTCAAAAAAAAACCCAGTTAAACTTGTATTGGATCAAAGCTGTTAAAGGGGCTGGTTTGGGCAGGGTTTTTGTCATGACATTGCAGGGATTCAGAGCTGTCAAAGGCTGGGTTTTTTGTGGGGATTGCAGAGGGGATGGCAGGGTATTAGGGGATATATACATTAAAGGGGCGTTTATTTACCTGAAAAGTGGTTTTATACGGACTATTTTTTAAATTTTAATGTGTTTATTTGTTATTAAAAAAATTGATCAATAGAAAATATTTTCTAGTCAAAAAAAAATTTGGCTTGATTTCCAGGAAAGTGTTTTTCTTATTTTAAGCGGAAAACACTTTTCAGAAGTTGTGAAAAATTTAGAAATATCATATTATTTGCTGATTATATCAAATTTAGTCCTCACACTTTTGATTGATATATATTTTGTTTGAATTTTTTTTTTCATCCCTTAAAATTTGATTTAATTTTATTTTTATATTAATTTTGGTTCTTATTTTTATTAATGTTATTTGCTTTTCTCTTATTATTTTTTTAATTAAAATTTTTTATCTATCAAATTTGATCCTCATTCTTTTAATTGTTACTTATTTTATTTAAAATAATTTATGAAATTGTAATTATTATTATTTTAATTTCATCATCTTTCAATTTTTTTATTTGTTAGATTTGATATCTATTATTTTGATTATTATTTATTTTATTTGAGATAATTTATGAAATTAGATTATTTTTTTCAATTTCATTTTCATTCAACTTTTTAATTTATAAGGTTTGTTCCTCATTATTTTAATAAATTTGAAAAAAAAAATTAAAACATTTATAAGCTATTTTCCAACTCATTTTTCATAATATAACCAAACACTGGAAAGTGTTATCCAATGTATTTTTCATGACACTACCATACATCGAAAAATAATTTACTTTCCAAAAATTCACTTTCCACAAACACCACTTTCCAAAAAAATTACTTTCCAGCCAACAAATAAGGCCTAAAAATAGTATGATTTGAAAGAGATCAAGGTGGACAAAATGGGGAAAGAACACGCTAGATGATAGATCGTTTTTCTTTTAAGTGTTAAACTGGGTGACATGTCATTTGCTATTTAAAATTATGGTTCCTTGTAAATAAATGAAACAAAGTCATTTTGGAAAAAAAAACTAAATTGATCCTAGCATTTCAGCATGCTTTTTAATTTCAATCCTCGATCTTTAGGAATATTCGATTTAGTATGGAATTGTGCTTTATTTTTGGAATTCTTTTTAATTTTGCCCATATTCATTCCTGGGTCTTTGTATTTTGACATGCACTGCACTATAATACTTGGTTGTTCAAATTATGTAATTTCAACCAAATTGGCTCTTTATTTTAAAATTCTCTTCAATTAAGTTCCTGATTGAAAGAACTGTCCTAATTCCAGCGCCTTTTCACTTTAGTCCATAGACCATTAGTTCTTTTATTTTTGATCAAATTGATTCTAAATTTTAATTTATTTTAATTACACCCTTAACTGAATTATAGGATCTCCAAATTTCAGCATATCTTCCATTTTGGTCTTTAGTCATTTAATTCTTTTATTTTCGGTCAAATTGACTTCAAATATCAATTTTTGTCTTTAATTAAATCTCTGTTTGAATTAATTAGAATCCCAAACTTTTTAGTTTTCATCAAAATTAGGTCAATTACTCTTAGTGCAATAAGTTTAAGTGTATATTGAGTATTCAGGGTTCCTAAAAGAAAAAAAGTGTTTTTTTAGTGAGTGTGTAAATTGAATTTGATTAAAACGTAAATATAGGCAAAATGAATGCAAAGAGACATAATTAAATTTAAAATGCATGATTTCATTAATAACACATTTTGAAATAAGCTTCATATAATTAAAACCATTTGTCAACATCAATGTCATGATTACCGATAAGGTAAAAACAAGCAAACAAGCACACAAATATAATTACTTTATAAAGACAATATATATCGGCCTCCTAGTTGTTCAAATCTTCACCATTGGCATATTTTCCCACAAATTCTTTAGTTGGTGGGTTGCCCTTTAATGCTTTTATAGTCAACTTAAGGCAACATCTCATGAGAGTCCTTTTTTGTTGTAAGGACTCCATCACAATCCCTATTCTTCTTCTCTTTCATGTTGTGTATTAAGACATCATTAAATAACTTGCCCAAATTCTTCCTCTAGGCGTATCATGTAAGTTGGTTGTAGAAAATTCATATGGATTGGTGGAATCTCTATAACATTTTCAATACAAGCTAGTCTTTTTTTCTTTCTTCCTCTAAGCAAACCTTCAGTGGTCTTTCTTGCTAAGCTTGAAACCTAGGCCAAGTCTCTGGTCTACACACTTCATCTCCATCACATTAATCCTCCTAGGCATTCTTGTTTTTGGATTATACTCAAATGGTAGCCTGTGTTTCAAGAAACATCTTGTAGCTATTTTTACCACTTTTGAGATTTTAGGCTTTCTTCTCATAGTATTCTCAAGCACTCATATCGTGTTCACCACCTTAAAGGAATTTAAGTTCCCATATCTGCTTTCATATATTTTAATATAGGGAATTAACACATTCTTCATCAAGGATAAGGCGTTCTCAACCTTTATAATGACCAACCTCTCGTTTACTATAAACTTTAACTGTTGGTGTAAATGGATGCTATAATTGTAATGGCTTAACTTTTTTAAAGCCAAAATTGGTGGTAATAATTTGTTTTTATGTTTTTATGTCCCTAATGCTTTTCACAATAGCATCCTGAGGTTAACAATAAGTTTCATTCATTATCATGACACAATACTGATATGATTGTCATAAATCAACATCCCCATAAAATAGTTACTTAATACACATACCGATAATATTATATTTACATATTCATAAGTTCACGTTACATCATATTGACATATTTATAAGATCGCGGTCCTGTTCTAGCCTCGTTATCATCACGAGTTTATATAAAAGTGTTGAACGACAATACATAACTAGTACATTCAATGCTTTTCATAATAACATTCTGGGAATTGATAGATGGATACCATTCATTAGTATTACACAATACAAATATAATAGTGAGAATCATCATCTTCATAAAAAATATTCATTACATATACCCACAATATTATATTTACATATTTGTAAGTTTACATTTCATCCCATTAATATATGCATAAACTAGTGTTCCCAATCTAATATTGTATCGTTACGAGTTCATAAAAAAGTGCTCATCGACAACTATACAACTAGTACATTCGTTCCTATCAAATACTTAACACCTAAAACATACTATTACATAGCACCTTCCAAACTATATGAACCCATGGAACGGGTTTTCCTACGCACTTTGATTGTGTGATGTCTTTGTTACAAAAATAATATGGATACAAGAATTGTAAATAATCTAAACATGATAATAAACAACTAGAAGAACATTATTGCTACTTTTCGTTATCAACTTAAAATGGGTACAATACTTTTTTTACTTCTCATATTCATTGTACAATCCTTATTATTTCGTTAAGTTTATTATTCTCACTCATACGCCCCAACCTCTCCATAGGTAAGGCCAAAGTTTAAACATCAGTCGGGGTTAATTACTTCACTTTAACTCGGTCATCCATCTTGGATGCTTTTAGCCATATCTAATCACAACATCCAAACTTGGTCATCCGTCTCAGATGTCATTAACCAAAACTAATTACAAAATCAAACCCGTATTCTCTTACAGATACTATTAGCTGAAACCAATCACCATAATTAACTCAATCATCCATCTAGGATGTCATTAGTCAATGCTAATTATCATATTCAAACCCAGCCATCCTTCAAGAATGTCATTAACCAAAACTAATCAACAACGTAACTCGGCCATCCATCTAGGATGTCATTAGCCAAAGCTAATTGTCATATTCAACCCAGCCATCCTTCAAGAATGTCATTAACCAACACTAATCAACGACGTAACTCGACCATCTATCTAGGATGTCATTAGCCGAAGTTAATCATCAACGCAACCCGACCATCCATCTAAGATGTCATGAACTGAAGCTAATCATTAACGCAACATGTCCATCTATTTAGGATGCTATTAGCCGAAGCTAATCATCACACACAACCTGGCTATCCATCATAGATGCCATTAGCTGAAGCTAATCATCAATTCATTATGGCCATCCCTTTAGGATGTCATTAGCCGAATCTAATCATAATACTCATTCAATATTCTATAACAGTTTAGCATTCATTATACCTCAATAGTAGATCATTCATAATATTCGTTCAAATGTTTCGTATCAATTTCACATTCCTTATAATATAATAGTAGATCCTTCGTAATACTCATATGAACATTCCGTAATAAATTAACATTTATTATAACACAATGATAGACCCTTCGTAATACTCATACAACCATTCCATAATAGTTTAACATTCATTATAACACAATGATAGTCCCCTCGTAATACTTATACAAACATTCCATAACAGTTTAGTATTCATTATAACACAATAAAAATCTTTCATAGTACTCGTACAAACATTTTGTAACAATTTAACATTCATTATATCACAATAATAGATCCTTCATGATATTCGTACAAACATTACATAACAGTTTAATATTAGCTATAACACATAAAAGACCCTTTGTAATAAATTCACTTCGAGGAATTAACATTATGCTAGAAGGGGTGGAAGCCACCTACTTGTTCCTCCCGTGGAATGTCCTTGTCTGGTCGCAGGTCTGATCCTAGTTGCACCACCTAACACATCAATGATCGCAAATCAGCACATATGCATTTGGTAATCACAAAACTCGTCACCATACATATTCCAAGAATACACACGTTCACATTCAAGTGTTCCAAATATTACATAATCATACAATGAAATCGTTACAAGCATTTAAGTTATTTCTGACCTGGATGTCTGTCATAAAAATCGGTAGCAGAAATTGATTCGCTGATGACCTAGAATTCAGCAGTGAAAACTGATTCTCTAATGACATAGGGTTTGACAGCGAAAACTGATTCGTTGGTGACCCAGAATTCGACAACGAAACAAATTCGCTGGTGATACAAGATTCGACAGCGAAAACCGGTTCGCTAGTGACATAGGATTTGGCAGCGAAAACCGGTTTGCTAGAGATATAGAATCGTCAACGAAGACTAGTTCCCTGGTAACACAGAGTCGTCAACATAACCCATTCTTACGGCTGATTAATGAAATTGTCAGCGTACTTAATTTGTCTTTAACTCATAAATATTGACAAAGACTGAGTCATTATTGACCCAGAAATCATCAATGCAACCTTGTTCTACATCTGATGTTGGAATCATCAGCGCGCATAGGCTATTGTTGACTCAGAAATCGTTGATGAAAACTAAGTCGCTTCCGACTCAAATCATCAACGCAACCCAATTCTACGGCCGACACTGAAATTATCAGCGCACATAAACTACTGTTGACTAAAAAATAATTGACAAAAACTGAGTCACTGCCAACTCAGAAACCATCAACACAATTGTTTTTATGGCCAACACATGAATTCATCAGCACACACAATCATGTTTTCTATGTTTTCAGTTTCATCACGCTAAATTCATCAACACAAACCAATAATCAGTGCACATCACACAAGGATATCATTTCCATCCTATGTCTTGTCCCTTTAAGGTGTTCATCATATAAGGTTCCTTCATTGTTTCCCCCTCTTTTCTTTGCCCGGACATTGCTATCCATTGTCCTCTAATTTACATATGCAATTCATCATTTTTTTTTATCACAAGTATCATCACAACAACATTCTACAAAAACACCTTCATTCACTTGGTTTATAACCATGTAATTTCATCAAACATATAACAGAATCAAGGCATCAATATAATATGGTTTATGTTTCAGCTCTAGTTATGTTTCTAAGGTTCAATGACAACACAATTATGTACATAGCATCATTCTAACACATTTTTATATAATTTCTTCAATCACATATACAGAAATCACATCATTAACACCAACATAAATTCTATTTTGGTTCCAGCTTGATTTAAGACTCTAACAAGATCACAATTTATGCATTTCATCATATTAATTTGTATTCTATCCAGCCTTCACTATGTTCAGTCCTTCCCTAGGTTCATGCATTCAAAATCATTCATGTTTCTTGAGTAAAGGGTATGTGCATGTGTTCATTCATCCTTTGTTCTACTAAGGTCGGTTTGCTTTGTCAAAATTTCTTGAGTTTAGGTGCAAGAACACTATTCCCTTCCATTTTCGAGCTCTTCCCCCCTCTTTTTTGCCCAAACTGTGAGGTAACACTCAGCCAATGAGATTATATTAGTCTTTCCTCATGTTTTTAACAACCCTTGTGAAGGTTTTGGTGGTTTGTTCTTCTCTTTTTTTTTTGTTTTCCTTCTTTCCTCTCCTATTGTCCCTGCCGACCTACTATTCTGCTTATTCTTTTATGGCTTTAATTTCCTTTTTTTTCCTAACTCTCTCCTCACTCTACACTCAAGGAGGCTTGCATGCAAGTGGGTCTGGTTCAGGTTCTCCTTGCGAAGAAGGGTCAGCTGCAATAATGGTTGTTGTTGTTTCTGGGGGAAAGGAAAGGTCACCACTTTTTCTCCCCCTTGCATTTATATCCCCTATAAATGTGCTGCGGTGTTTGGGGTTGTTCCTCTTTGTCCTTGTTCCTCTTTAGGTAATCCCATAACTAGTTTCCCCCCCTCTCAAGTCCTCTCTAGAGTAGGTCGATTTGTCCCCCTAGATTTTGTTTAGAATAGGCCGGCCTTTTACTTAAATTTTTGTTGGGTTTTCCATTTCCCTTAGAGCAAGCCAATCTACTACCTCAAATTTCCTCCTAGCATAGGTCGACCTAATACTACTTTTTTTTGGGTGTTTACAATGACACTAGAAAAGTGAATCCATGATTGTCATAACCTAATTTTAGATTTACCCCAAAATTACCATTTTTCTTTTAAAATGAAAAGCAACAAAAAATAATAAAACAAATGATGAAAATGAAAAAAGACTAGCAAATTGGAAAGAACATGCTGAGAAAGGTTTCAAATACATAGAGGAACTAACTTGGAGTTTTAGACAGAATTGAGAACCCAATTATACCCAATTTTGAAAGACAATGCAGATACAAGGTCAAATTAAATGATTATCGGATAAATTTGCAAAAAAATTAAGTTCAAGAATTAATTTGAGTCAAATTAAAATATTTAATTAAGTGTAAGGATATAATTGCTGAAAATTAAGTTTGAAAGCCTAATTTGGACTTGATTAAGAAGATTGGAATTTTAAAGGACAAGATTTTTTGTTTTTAAGTTTAATTGGTTGAAATCAGGGACACAATTGCAAGAAAATCAAAATTTGGTGGTTAATCAAGGGTTAGATTGGAGAAATTCAAGACCAAGAACCTTAATGCAAAAGGTGCATGAATTCGGGATCCAAATTTAGTTGAAAACAAGGGTGAAATTGAAGAAATTTGAAAGTTGAATGGTCAATGTGCATAAATTCAAAATCAAAAACTAAAATGAAAAAGACGCTGAAATCAGGGGATTTTTTAAAAACCTGGCAAGAGTAAAATTGAATTGATCCTTAAAATCAAAATTTAATTAAAGACCTAATTGGATAACTTGAAAATTGACTGAAATTGAGATAGGAGTTTTTAAACCTAATTTGAATCTAAAGTGCCAAAACAACACCACTTCATTTAAATAAAAGACATGTTTTATATAAAATGATGTTATTTTAGTAATTAATTAATAAATAAAGGAGGAAACAATGCCATTTTAGGAAGGCATTGTGGATTGTCTTCAACCTCATATAAGAAAGACCAATGGGCAGCTGTTTTTGTACCTTTTTGCAAGACCATTTAACACCTGTTTTCTCTGCCAAACAAGACAAAACACACATCACCCTGACCCTCTGCAATAGTACTACCTCCCATCATAAACTAAAATAAGCCTTGTTAGTGATGATATTAAATTTAGGTACAACTTTAGATTCAATCATTGGATCATATTGAAAATTTTCACAAAGATTTTAAAGGAAGTTTTGTTACAAGGTTCAAATATTATACATATCTATGGTCGAGAAGGCCTTTAAATAAGGCTCAAAGTTACTATTCTCTAAATCTCTACTCTAAAAAAACATGGTTGCATAGAAATAAGCCTTTTTTTCACACCATTTAAAGCTTGGTAATGATGTTGTTGTTGCAAAAAAGAATGTTTGTTGTTGTTTTTTGTTTCTTTTTTTTTTTACAGATTCTCTTGATAGACTTAAAAAGCTCCTTCCTTTGATTTTTTCTCTTCAACCAACTCCCCTTTTACTCTCACAATAAACTTGGAAACTCGAAGCCCCCAATCCCACGGGCAAACTGGGCTGGCGCGAATCAACCTAATTGAGCCCTAAAAGCTAGTGCCTAGGCCTGACACATTCTCTATAGGTCAGACATTTTTCCAAACCCATACATGTTAGGTCTAGCTCTTTGTTAAGCCCGATCCCAGTGGCAGGTGCGTGCTTGGCCTGAGCTCACTGACAGGCACGCAATAGTCCTAATTTTGGGCGGGTATGCTGTTAAGCCCTAACATGTGGGCCTAGCGTGCTGCAAGCCCCAACACGCGGGTTTGACACACTACCAAGCCTCAAACCTGATTTTCAAGTTGGGACTTAAAACCTAGGGCTTTTCCCAACCCTTGCACCCTTGGTATGGGGGAAATGGGCCTCACGAGCCATATGTTTCTAAAATTATATTTTAGTGGAATATAGGTGTGTGGTTGTAGTTACTTAGGTAGATTGGGTAGAACATAACTCACGACTCATTAAAACAGAACTTACCATCCAAACCCCCCCAACAAAAAGAAAAGGTTCAAGGGTATAACTACCCCTTAAACCACCCAAGTAAAGGGTTTTGAATCTCTCCATTCTTGATCGTATACATATTTTTAAAGCATCTCTCTCTCACTACAAATATACTTAAACATTTAAGAGTCCCTTTAACCTACCAAAAGGGATGTTTTGCAAGTACTTGGCTTTCCACATCAAGCTACACCCATTTATATTGGCTTAGGACAGTAGAGCATATTGTTAGGACTAAATGATTAACTAATACATAAAATTTATTCCTATACTACTTGGATTTTTTGGGACATCATCAATGACCTTGATTCTTTACAATATGCTAGCTGGGTTGTTTTTGTCATATGTGTACAACAAGATTCGAGGTTTGATGAGGGCATTCTCTTCTGGTTGTTTTACAACAGCTACAAAGGAAAAAAAAAAGTGTGTTTTCGGCTTCAATCTACAATTGTAAACAAGGTGCAAGGACTGTATTTTTTGTGTGGTAAAATTTATGAAGTTGGCAGCAAGAAATAAAGCTTGAAAAGGACGTTCTTTTATGGTTGAAAGTACAATTGTTGCATGGGCTGCAATGGTGTATTTCTTTGGCATGTTTCTAGAACAATAACAAAGGCGTAAGAACTATATTTTTGGCAGAATGCATAATGTTTGCATGGAATGAAAGGATGTGTTTTTGGCTTCATTCTCCTGAGATTATAACACTTATCACTCCAGCATTTGTGTGCCTAAGATTATGCCTGTTCTAAAACTTGCTTGAACAAAGTTAGCCACCTCCTGATTTGAGAGCATTACTCAAACAATGAGGACAACTGCACCTTCCAATTCTTCCTCCAAAATTGAATGAAATTCTTCTTTAGCTACTCCAATTATCTCAGTATTGTTGACAAGGATTAATTATTGGTTTGGAAAATATTACAAATCAGGAAAACTAGAAATCAAGAACAAGCTTAGAAAAGATTTTGATATATTTATATTCTTAGTTTTTCATCCTTAAAAGGATTTATTGTACATGTATATATATAAGTGCTATACAATAAAGAAAAAACATAGTGAATTGATACAAACAATTATCTCTGAACTACCCAAACACTGTTGACATGGTATCAGAGCAAACAATCTGAATCCAAACCTTTTTCAAATCACAAACCTAAACAATGGCAGAACCGAACCCACCAAACCATACTCGGATTACAACCACAAATTCCAAAACAGACACTCAAACCAACTCTACCCAAAACCCTGACCTACCAATTACCATCCCTGGAATCAAACTTAATGGCCAGAATTATGAACTACGGTCACAGATCATGGAGATATTCATCTTTGGCAGAGACATACTTGGATTAATCACCGGTAAAATCAGACAGCCAATACTTACCAACCCAACATACGATAAATGGAGAACAGAAAATGCAATTGTTAAATGTTGGATTATCAATTCCCTAACCCCAGATTTAATTGGGAATTTTATCAGGTTTCCTACACCTAAAGGTGTTTGGGACACCATTGCCATAACTTACTTTGATGGAGGAGATAATGTCCAGGTATATGACCTAAAACAAAAGGTCAGCTGAGCCACACAAGGAAGGGGTTCTCTAGAAGACTACTACACTGGCTTACAATCTGTCTAGCGAGAGATTGACTACAAACGCCCAAATCTCATGACATGCGATGAGGACATACAGAAATACAACAAATTAATTCAAGAAGATCAAATTTATACCTTCTTAGATGGTTTGGATGATCAAGTTGATCAGACTCGCCGATACATTCTTCAATAGATCCCTTTGCCATCGATCGAGCAAGCCTTCGCTCAAGTAAGAAAAGAGAACACCAAACAAACCGTGATGATGGAGAAGGAAGGGGGAGATAGTTTCAGTTTACTAACAAGAGGCAAAGACAAAAATTGAGGTGAGATGAGAAGGGAAGGCATGGTAAACCTAGGATGACAGAATGATAAAGGTCTCAAGAACGGTGTAAATGACAGGACGACTAATGAGGGCTGGAATGATTTCAATGGCCTCACCCTCACAAGCCTGTACAGTCGGGCTGGACCTGGTGGCAACTTATCCAATCCATTTTTTCTCTCATCATCTTTCAATAAACAAACCCTTCGGCCCAGGCTTGGACCACATGGGCTGAATTACAACAGACAAATTTTTTCTAGGCTAAAAGCCTAGGAGGGCGGGTGCACTCATTATGATGAAAATAAGCACACCAAAGACACGTGTTTTCAGCTACATGGGTATCCAGAGTGGTGGTATGAATTGAAGGGAAAAGAGGACGAACGGAATGGCCATGCAACATTTGTTACTAATATAGATTGAAATACACTTGTGTCACTCAACAGTCAACCTCAGTCTTCAAATCAAGACCCAGGTATTATTGGTTCCACAAACTTAGTATCCGACGGTGAACGTATAAACAATTGGATTAGTGACTTAGGAGCGACAGATCACATGACCTATGACCATAATGACTTTAAAACAAAGTCAGTTCCTCAACGAAAGGCCATATCAAATGCTAACAGTGATATATATATCCGATAACAAGGGGAGGAATAGTGGAATTATCAACCACATTCACTCTCCCTAGTACTCTTTTTGTTCATTCACTCTCCACTAAATTACTATCAGTAAGGTAAGTAACAGAAGATTTAAACTGTTGCGTACCAATGTACTCCTCATTTTGTTTGTTTCAAGATGTTCTCACGAAGAATATTTTTTGTGTGGTACTAAGAGGGGAGGGTTATATTATGTGGATGATTTGGACCTTGGAAAAGTTCATTCCGCCCAATTATCACAGTGGCAAGGACAAGATATTTGGTTATGGCATTACTTGTTAGGACACTCATCATTCAGCTATCTACAACATTTATTCCCTACTTTATTTGAAAAAGTACTACTCTCTAATTTCAAATGCAAGAATTGCATCCTAAGTAAAAGCCATTAAAAAAATTACCCCATCAGTTATAATAAATGCAATGCACCATTTGAGATTATTCACTCTGACTTATGGGGCCCTGCACCTGTTATGACTACTGCTGGTTTTAGATGGTTTGTCACCTTTATTAAGGATTGTACAAGGGTCTCTTGAGTTTATATGTTGAAACATAAGAAAGATGTCCTACCAGTTTTTCATAAATTTATCACCCTTATACAAACTCAGTTCTCTATGGACATTAAAACTTTTTGATCTGATAATGAAGGCGAATATATTAGCCAAGAGTTTAGATAATTTTATGATAGCAAGGGCATCATACATGAGACTACTTGTCCACATACTCCTCAGCATAATGGAATTGTCGAATGGAAAAATAGACACATACTAGAGACAGTACGAACCATTATAAGAGCGGCCCATATGCCCCAACAATACTAGCCTAATGTCATAGGTACATCTATTTATCTTCTCAACCGCATGTCATCCTGAGTACTTAATTTTCACACACCACTCCAGACTTTGGAACGGTATGTTAAACTACATTCAACACTTCATATACCTCCAAAGATATTTGGTTGTGTTGTATTTGTACATGTTCTGAAGCACCAACGATCCAAGTTAGATCAATGTGATGTTCGTTGTGTCCTTCTTGGCTATGGTTCTCATATGAAAGGATATCGGTGTTATGATCCCCTTACATGAAAACTCTATGTTACTATGGATGTAACCTTTCTTGAGACTGAATATTTCTTCAATGAACCATCCCCGTCTGTTCTTTAGGGGGAGAATAGACATGAACAACATATATGGGATTAGGTTCATCCTGACCATACTGAAACAGAATCAGAAATTTCTGAGTTGATCAACCACGCCGACTTACATACTCAAGCCACATCGAATAACCCCCTCTCCAATATACAACATGACCAAAATCAGAATCGTAAGGACAATCCCAATACTACAACTGAGGTAAGATCTCCTGACTCTCCTACATTACCTGATCCTATGACATACAGTTTACCTCACAGGCATAATCGAGGAGTACTCCCAAACCGGTACTTACCGGAAATAGAAGGAAGAAAGTCCAAATACTCCATTGTAAATTTTATCTCAGCCCGTAACATGTCAGATGCAATAAAGGTCTTCATGGGAAAAGTTTCTTCAGAAGTCAGAACAAGTCACACGAAACATTGAAGAAGCTATGTTAGATGAACATTAGAAGATAGTTGTTTATGATGAAATGAAGGCTCTCCAAAATAATAATACTTGGGAACTAACTACATTGTCAGATGAAAAGAAAACAGTTAAATGGAAATGGGTGTTTACTGTAAAATATAAAGCAGATGGGACAATAGAAAAATACAAAGTGAGATTGGTAGCTAAAGGATATACACAGACATATGGCATAGACTATCAGGAAACGTTCTCACCAGTAACCAAACTGAACATAATTTGAATACTCCTATCACTTGCAGCAAACCTAGACTGGCCTTTACATCAATTTGATGTAAAGAATGCATTTCTTCATGGAGATCTAGAGGAGAAAGTGTATATGGATGTTCCTCCTAGTTTTACTGGAAGAAAAGAAAATATGGTGTGCAGGCTTACAAAATCACTTTATGAACTGAAACGGTCTCCTAGAGCATGATTTGGAAGATTTAGTCTAGTAATGCAAAAGCATGAATTTAGCCAAAGCAACTCGGACCATACACTATTTCTGAAAAGAAATTGGGAAAAACAGTAACCTTGATTATTTATGTTGATGATATGATAGTCACAGGAAATGATGAAGAAGGAATTTTAGAATTACAAAGGTATCTAGCAAGTGAATTTGAAATGAAGGATCTTGGCGAGTTAAAGTATTTCTTGGGCATCGAAGTATACAGATCAAAACTGGGCATATTCCTCTCACAAAGAAAGTATGTATTGGACCTATTAGCCAAGACAGGTATGTTGGATTGCAAACCTGTGGATATATCAATCGTACAAAATCATTGTTTAGCGAAATATCCAAATCAGGTTCCTACAAATAGAGAACGATATCAGAAATTGGTGGGAAGACTTATCTACCTTTGACATACATGTTCTAATATCGCATATGTAGTCAGTCTAGTTAGCCAATTCATGCACAACCTAAGTGAATAACATATGGAGGTAGCATTGCGAGTACTTAGATATTTAAAATCCTCTCCAGGAAGAGGAATTCTTTTCTCAAAGAATGATCACCTTAACATCACTGGTTATACTGATGCAGATTGGGCAGGAAATCTGACTGATAGAAAGTCTACTTCAGGATACTTTACCTTTGTTGGAGGAAACTTGGTGACCTGTAAAAGTAATAAGCAAAATGTTGTTGCTCTATCTAGTGCTAAAGCAGAATTCAGAGGGATGACCAAAGGATTATGTGAAATACTATGGATAAAGGGGCTACTTAAAGAGCTAGGGTATCCTATGGAGACTGAGATCAAGATGTACTGTGACAACAAAGCCGCAATTACCATAGCCAATAATCCAGTTCAACATGATCGAACTAAACATGTGGAAGCAAATAGACATTTAATCAAGCAGAAACTCGAAGAGAAGATTGTGATTTTTCCTTTTGTCAAATCTGAGGATCAATTGACAGATATACTTACTAAAACAGTATCAAGTAAAGTGTTTCATTGCTCTCTCAATAAGTTGGGCATACGAGATATCTTTGCAACAACTTGAGGAGGAGTGTTGATAATAATTAATTCTTGGTTTGGGAAATATTACAAATCAGGAAAACTAGAAATCAAGAACAAGTTTAGGGAAAAAATTGATATATTTCTATTCTTAGTTTTGCATCCTTAAAAAGGATTTATTGTACATGTATATATACAAGTTCTATGCAATAAAGAAAAAACACAGTGAATTGATATCAACAATTATCTCTGAACTACCCAAACATTGTTGACAGGTATCACCTACTACATAAATTACTGCTCGCGTATTCTAGAAATAACACCTCCAACATTGCTTGATACTTGTTTGTCCACCTCTCCAATTTGAAGTTGATAGAGAATCTTGCCAGCATTGTCTAAGCCGAGGTGTATTCGAGTTTATATATTACCAAATAAAGAAGAGAATATTCTACTAAACAAAATATTCATTTTTTTCTTTTCAATTTGTCAATACTTCTAACTTAAAAAATGATAACTAAAAGGATTGAAAATCACAAAATGACTGAGAATTAACTGAATTGCATCGCAAATATATTTTCTTATAGAAATTTTAGTCCTTTTTATAGAAAAAAAAATAATGTGGTCCAAACAAGAGGTCAAAATCAAGTTACAATAGTGTTATTGAGGTTTCTAAGAATATTTTTAGGTTAAAACAAGTTGAAAAACATATTTTAAAGATCTTACAAATCAAA
>Ga0307517_10007703_pt1 | contig 15638 bp, 11 predicted proteins | sample 23_EM_MG_FD_194515 | JGI IMG/M metagenome (GOLD analysis project Ga0307517, IMG submission 194515) | Populus trichocarpa ectomycorrhiza microbial communities from riparian zone in the Pacific Northwest, United States - 23_EM | ecosystem: Host-associated > Plants > Roots > Unclassified | place...
ATCTACCAAACAAATATATTAATTTATTGCGCAAGTCAAAGCGCGATTAATAATAATCAAGTCATAAGAAATTAAAAAAAAAAAGAAGAACATTTCTAGTTCCAATTTTCATACTTGCATTTTCTAACACACATGTAAATTTATCCCTTAGAAGTGGGTGTCCAGTCATGGGTCACGTCCAGAGTCTGTAACTAGTCGTATCATCAAATTCAATAAGCCACCACCGAACCGCGGACCACAACTTCAAGAGTGCCGATGCATACAAAATGGATAAAATCTAATGAAGAATGTAATAACTGAACTAATTAATCATCCATAAATTTACCCTGTTCAAGAATGCTCACCAACAACGTCTAGGGTTTGGTCTCCTAAGGTGTCTCCGAATCAACGTTGGAGGCCTAGCTAACAACAAAACAAAACACAGGTGTGAAAGTCAACAAAAATGAGGGTAGCACACACAGTGTATGATCCAAGTGTTGTTTGTGTTTTTTGCTTTTAGAGTAAACGAAGACCCGCCCATGGTTCAATTACTTCAACAATCTTCTTAGATCACATCCTTTAACAATCTCTAACGTCTACTTCACTTCGTTTCCCGCTGACTACCATTTTGTTTATAATATATGTATTTAGACCGGGTTTCGGCAATGGACTGCTTGATTTAATTCTTACACGGCTGCACCTACCGCAGTGAAGAAAAACGGTAGGTGAAAGCCTATCACAGCTGCAAAACAATCAATACTACTACTTCTTTTCATGCCGGCAATTTACCCTTATAAACTCAAGGATGCAACGAAACTTTTCCATAAAGGAAAGCTCTTTTTTTTTACCCGGATTAATTGGCTCAAGGTGTAGTATCAGGATCCAATTAATTGGGGGTGCTGGGTGTCAACACCCATTGTTAAGCACCTATTGTTGAGTTCAACACTCGAAAAGCCTACACCTAATTCAGCACCCCCAACTAATTAGGGTGGGTGGGGTTATTTATATTTTTTGTGGTATTGGGCATGCTTACTGTAGTTCTATGAGCGAGCACGGGTATCGAGCCCGATATTTGTTTGAAAATTTTTCAGAACTTCACATGGATTTTTTGGTATTTTTCATGATCTTTGCGTATATCTTCTAGTATTTTATATTAATCCAATATTTATTACTTTTTAGTGGAACACAACTCAAAATATCACAAGGTTAAATGACTCTTCAACCCCCCCTCTCCATAAAAGGACAAGACTCGTCGTGGGTTATAAATACTTCATGAATCCTTCAAGCTTCATGTTCACAATCTCTTAATTCTTAATATTTTTTTAACATATATATATATATTTAGAATCTATCTCTCTAAAATATCATTGTATTTTTTTCTCTTTTCTTTATAAAGTTACTAACTTAAGCATTTAAGAGTTTCTACGTCCATCAAATAAGATATTTTGCAAGTACCAGCCACTTTGGCTTGCCAATACCACTAGGTATTAGCTACCAACCACCTGAGTTTGTTATATCAAGCCACCTTACATCTTATCTAAAGAGAATTAATCAGATTTCTTGAATTAAAAAATTAACCATTTATCTAATATATAAATTTTATTTTTAAATATTTTGAATTTTAAAATATCATCACCTTCTTCCCTGTGATCAAAGGCAATGAGTAGTTAGCACTCACCTACTTTTATTCAGGGAAATATTTCTTGCTTAGTAGGAATATAAATTACGTAAAATTCGGAATTTAATTACTCAGTTGAGTGAAAATATGGTTTTTACTGGGGAGGCAATTACATGAGTCTAAAATCAAAATTAAATTTCATTGATACTTGGAATGGAAAAGGGCTAAAAATAAATATTTGTTACTGTAGTGTAAGTGTTTTTTTAAAAGAAAAAATATATTAAAATATATATTTTTTTCAACATCAACACATAAAATCATTAAAAAAATACTAAAAAGTTATAAATTTAATATTTTTTTAAATAAAATATATTTTTAAAATACAATCAAAACGCAGAAGTTCCTACATTTTTGAAAACTCATGTGGTCTAATTCAATCGATCTTGTCATTCACCATCATCTGGAATGAATTTTATGGACTAACTATCTAGTAGGTGGCTCAATGGTAAGAGTTTGAGACTAATGGATTTGCTTCTCCTATGATTTCAGGTTCGAACCTTGTGGTTGCTAATATGATGGCCACTAGAGGTTTACATAGTTATTAACTTTAGAACCCGTGGGATTAGTTGAGGTGCGTACAAGCTAACCCGAATACCAACGTTAATTAAAAAAAAAATGGACTTCCGTGTCCCTTTTAACACTGGTTCAAGTAATGAAACCTCATTGATTTCGTTGTGTGACAACATTGCATGCCAACAATCATTTCCAATCAAAATTTCTTGGTGCCAATCTTATTGCCAAAAAGAAATTTTGCAGCAGCAATCATTTACGTCAGATTATACATATATTCTGCGTTCTTGCCCTCTTTAAGATGTCTTATCTACATTTAAAAAAAATAAAAAAAATTCCCCAACACTCACAATTTAATTATCCTTTTTTTTTTGTCTTTCTGGTAACTCTACAATTGACTTGTGTAAAAGTTTACCTAATATCGTTTCAAAAGGAGATTAGGGACGACGACAGAGGAGACTCCACCAACCCATTTTACATCTCCAATCCTTGGAGAGGAAAAAACAACAACAAGAAGAAGAAATCACCATTTATTTACAGTTGCCGAAGACTGACTGATATTCTCATAGGTGAAATCTGTCCAGTATAGGCAATGAAACAGGCAGAGTGAAAATGAAAATTTTATTCCCCACTTTATATATAGATGTTTGATTAAAATTAGAATTGTGAATGAGTTTTTTCAAAGAACAGTATATTATTTTTATTTATTATATATTGATTATTTCTACCACCGTCATTACCTCAGTCACTATTGTTGTCGCCACCATGGTGGTGGTGGTGGAGATATTTTTAAAAACATGTTGTTACAGTCGTTATTGTTGTTGTATCATCAATCTTTTACTATCCTCGTCACTTTTCTTTCACCGCTACTACCTCTACCGTGGAGGTGACGATAATTTTTTAAAACATATTATTGTTATTATTATAATATTATAATTATCAATTATCTAGTCCTCCACTGTCACCACCGTCGTTATAATAACTTTTATAATTTTTATTATTATCATCATGAATAATTTTCTAATTATTATTTATTTCCGTCTTAAAATCAAGGTATTAAAAATTTTAAATTTCATCTTAAAAACAAGGTTACTGTTCCAAACACAATATTGAAATTAAAATATCATTTCAATCCTTACATTCCCCTTCCAATTCCTCCATTTCTATCTCCAACCTTTGTTAAAAGTTATTGGTTCAGGAACTGCCATCTTACACGAGCCATTAACAGAAAAAATATTAATTTGATTTTTTTAATTTCATCCTTTCAAATTAGATTAATTGAAAATTAAATTTTATAATTTACTTTCTATGAGGTTATCATAACTCGGGTCGTAATTTGACATGTTAACTTGGGTTGACTCAATTCAATCCATGTGTTGTTATCTTAATATTGTTTCTAAAAAAATATTATCTTGAATTTTTTTAGTCAAATTATATTTTTGGGAGTAATCCAAGTTGCTTTTAGACTCGTAAAATCAACCTCCGCATGCGTGGATTAAATTTTTTTCCACCAAAAAAATATTAATAACATTTAAATATTTTCTTCCATTCAAGAAAAATCTGAACCTACCACAGTGAATTAACTATATATAATTTTTCTTTCTAGCTCCTAAACTGAGGCATCCCTTAATTCTAAACTAGACTTTAAATTTTGAGATCAGAAGCTATGGCTTCTGCACGAGAAATTAGTAGTAGCTTTAATGGGGGAAGGAATTTCCACAGTGGTCCGCCTTCTTTCGAAATTGGTACACTGATCTAGCCATCTCATTCCCACCTAACTGGTAACTTTGTGGGTAGGCAGATGACTGCTGTTTTGAGTTTTTAGGAAAATATACCCTTCTGATTTTATTCGGTTGGACCACACAAGATTTTCTTGATTTTTTTTTGTTGAATTGAGCTTTAGCCCTTTAACTTTATTTTTATTTATTTATCATAAACTGTTTTTATTGGTAAAAAAAATCCATCAATCGTTATTTCAAATATTCATGTATTCTTGGATAAAAATATATATATCAACAACCTCCACAAGAAGACTTTTCGAACACTTCCAAAAGAAACAATTGGAGGAGCTTCAAGGATAAAGTTGCCAGTTTGGTTTGTGTTGAATTTAGTATGATTCGTTTGCTTGCAAATGATTCTCTATTTTGATTTCACTCGATTAGAGTCGAGGGGAGAAGGTTAAAGAAGAAAGTCCTCTAACTCAATTTTTACTGGAAGTGATCACTGGCATTGGAGATTTTGGTGTAATATCCTACGGAGAGAAGGGGATAAAAATATAAGCATGTTGGATTTTAGATCCAGTTGTAATGGAGAGTTTGGCAGCGATGTATTCTTGTTTGTCGACTGTAGCGAGTGTCCATTAACAAACTGGTGGCCATGCTTGTCAACATTCAACAAATTCGAGGTCGTCTACATGTTAATTCATGGAGAAATTCCTATTGTTTGTTCATTTACAAACAGAAGGGAGTTAAAAGCTAAGAAAAGGGAAAGTGTTTCTCAAGATTAGGGGTATTGGCAGGAGATTAATAAATCTTCTAGAAAAGTGAAAAGTGAAAATTGAGGTAGGAATTTTTCTCCATGTCATGAAAAGTGGCATGCCAAAAGAACCTTTTGACACTTCCATGCATTTGGTGATGATATCAAGAGTCTTGAAGAATGCAATCAAATTGAGGTCTAAAGACTTGATGGGATGTGAGGGAAAGATCCATTACCGAAGAGGCCTAATCACAAACCATTGTTCAGGTCCAAGCCGAAGGATTGCTTGGATACACTATACTAGGGTCACAAAACAAAAGATAACCTTTAAGTCGCCTAAAACAGAGTGACTAAAACTGGCACTTGTTCTATACTAAACCAAACTCACAGTTTTCCTATGCCTCTCCGCCTGCTGTGCCAGTACGCAAGATTCACCAGTTTCTAGTCAGTTTCAGGTGAAAGGGAAGAGCTCGCTTCCCCCTGCTGTTCCCTCTTAGGTCCATCTGAGCCATGAGATTCATCACCCCCTCTGGAACTTTCATCCTTGGATAGGGTTGCACCAACTGGCATGGTCTGCTCAGAGTTGAAGCTACAGAACACGGTACCAGCTTTGGGACTTCCATTGTCAGATGTATTTACAGTCTCTGGCATTGCTTGCTTGGAGTTGTTATCAATCCGTTGTGGATCGTGAATCTTCAACTTGACAGTAGAATTTTCACCATCATCTTTTGAACTGCCGCCTGGCCCAGGTGTGTTTTTACCATCTTCTGAACCACTACCTGGCCCAGATGTGTCATGATCTGCAGGTTTGTCAACACGAATTGGTTCGTCATGGACAGCACCATATGCAGATTTGCCAGCAAATCTTCTAGCGGTGGTTTTGGAAATGCTGGCAGCTCTGCTCCTGGCATACCATCATACATTTCAGTCGGTAGCTGACCACATGAAAAACATAACAGACTTCATGAAAGCATGCAAGCCAACCTTTTTGAGGATGAAACAGCCTTCGATTTTTTTTTTGACTCTGACTTGGTTTCACTGTTCACTTTTTGCAGTCTGGTAACATATTGCAAAAGCAAAGCACAGATCAGACCATGCAACAAGGAATCAGAAAATACCTGTCTACTAACTATGGGAAAACCATGATATCAGTCTTATTTAAAGAACTAAAATGACAATCTCTGAACTTACATATCAGATGAAGTACCAGGTTTTGGAACATCAATCTCATGCCCCTGCAAACATTGTTAGCACAATTGCGAGACAGATAATTACTTCCCGGAAACAGTTCTAGAACATAAAAGAAGGGAAAATGTGGAGTATAGAATGAGGCAAAACACCCACTTGAACTGGAAAGATACCATCTTCAATGAATTCCCATCGCTGCTTTTTGAGATTAAGCTTCTCTTCATCCCCATCAGCATACAGGACCTGAACAAGAAGTCATCAACATACGTATTTTAGAGCTATGATATGAAGAAATGAAAATAGAAAAATTGATATTGATGTTTGGTGAGACGGTTCGGACTCTTATCATCCATAATGAACCAATTACTCCATCAGAATAATCTGGATCCATTGATCTTACAAGAAAAGCTCCAGCAAGCCTAATAAAAGGTGTCATTTCTGTCATAGACATAAGTACTCGTGATTTATCACAAACTTTGGCCCTGGGTATTGCCACAATTGCTACAGAAAAACCGAACTCCAAGTACAAGACAGGTTCAAAAAGATAATTCCTTCTCCTTCCTTTTTCTAGATAAGGAGGGATTACTCGGAGTCACCCACCTTGTGCTTCTTTTTGATGGGGTCGTAGGAATCAACAACTCCTTCATAGAACCTGCAGAACAAGAAAACAAGCACAGAAACTTCAGTATGGATGTTCTTTGGAAGGATCAATAATATAGGTGGTTTATAAGCTGAGCCCTAATTCAAATTTATGGGGCCAGAATCTCAGCCAAAGATATCTAGTGCATATCAAAATCCATGATCTACTTTCACTAAACATAAAAAGCCACAGGCAAGTCAAGCTCTTTCACAAATCGATGTTTTTTTCTTTCTTTTTTTTTCTGTGCTGAGCTGACAGCAGGTAATGGTTCAGCACCCACAGAAAGCATGTTCAAAAGCTCAAAAGACAGTAAACAAAAACATCAACTTTCTCTGTTAAAGAAAAATTTAGATACACCATATACAGTCAAAAAGGAAATTAAAGCATGTCATACATAGGTAGAGACATTGAAATCAAAGATCCTCTCTGGTAGAATATGACCACTGTCAAAATCCCTTTCAATCACCCTTAGTAAGATTATATAAAGATCAAGGATCAACATAAAAAGAACCACCTTGTCCACTTTATGACTGTAAATCGTTAGAATCCTGGTGCGAGACAGACATTAAATTGACAACATGATCTCTCTTCGGCCAACTTTTGAATAGTTATTTCCATACTATTATTCATGCAGTTATCAAACCTTGCATTATCATTTCAAGTCTAATTTTGAGACAAAAACAAACAAGATGATGATGACGAATAAAATTCTCTCAGCCCACTTTCAAAAGCCTATTCAAGGACCTTATACTCAGCATTAAATAACTCCAGTCTCCACTGTGAGCATAGAACTTGTAGAAGTCAATCTGAGACATCAGAGTACAAAAAGTCACAAGCTCAATAAGAATTGGTGATTGAAGACAAGCAAGCACAAGACAACCAGCAAGACATGACAGGAAAAGTGAGAGAAATTCTGGCCATCTAACAATTTTTTTTTAAAAGAAAAAAAAAATTGAAACTAGAAGTCAGATATTCAACTCTTACCTCTTATCCATTGGCCACCAAACCTTTATTTTGTTACCAACCAATTGCTCACCAAGATCAGGAGTTCCAGAAAACTGAATTTTAGAATATAGCCATGTCAATAAATTGAAAAATGACAAAGATTACAGAAGATAATAAGGAGGCAAAAATATCTCTATCTAAAAGCCTGACATATAAGCATGCTTAAAAGGAAAACAGTTGAATCAAAAAACACAACATAAGCATGTGACATATCCCAAGATGTGTTGTTACAATTCAAGAGCTCCAGAACAAGCTTCAGCAGTGCTTTCTCACCCAAAAAAAAAAAATCTAGATCTCAAAGATAGTCTTCGATGAGTGTGAAATGAGTTTATTTGATGAATTTGAAATTCCAATTACATTGACAATTACGATATAAGTTTAAAGCATTTGTCTGGTTTATGCCCTATATCAGATGGAGGCTCACATCATCCCTGTAAACCACATGTATAAACCACCAATGTTAGACTTAGAAAGATTTACTAGCATTTATTCATAGTCAAGGCAAACAATTGGAGTGCTGATCCAAAATTAACATAGCAATTAGCAATTACATTAACATCAAATATAAATTTGACTATTAGTCCAATATTTTCACGATCATCGAAAAAGCAAAAGCAAGTTAAAATCTTGTCCGCAGCACAAACATTCTGATCGCTAAAGTACAACATTGTGCCTTCATGTATCTATGCTTTTTTTTCTTTCAGTTCTGATAGCCATTTCTATTTTCACGCATTAAACCAATAAGGCAAACCAATCAGAGATTTATCTCCCTTCACAATGGTTAAGCTGGCTTCCCAGTTGCAAATCAGTTTCTGAGATTGTGACATAAAGCATCTCATAGGACTTTTAAGTTGCAAAACATTGGGCGGAACAGCTAGATATTGCAGCACAGCTTTTTAAACTCAATTGATGAGAGTGCGTGCAATTGAACTGACTGAAAAACAGATTTCAACTCCTATACCCATCCCAGGGGAAAGAGATATATCAGGAGAAATGAAGAGCATATCATCAACCTGATACAGTGATACTCCTCTCTACACTCAAAATTAGGTAATTTGGCAAAGATCAAATTCTATAATTCAACTTTTTCAGCCTTTTTTTAGGGAACATTTTCAGCAATTTTATAGTGTGTGCAAAGTCCGAACAGAGAGAAACTAATGTATAGGAAAACCAGTTGAGGTAAATGTTACAAAGTGGAAAAATAAAAATGCAAAACATGGAAAAGAAAAGAAGGAAAGTCCCATTGACAAGCTACAAGTTAATAACAAGAAATAAGGAATCCATACCACTTCCTTCCTTGGAGTACGCTTCCTCTTGAGCTTTGGTTGTGGGGTTTCTTCCAGGTAACTTCCATCCATGTCTAATGATTTTATCTTCTGTACAATTGGCAAACATCAGGATAAAAGAAAAGCTTTATACACAACAGAGGTAAATGCTAGTTAGATCCTTATCCATTCAATACCTTATCTCTAAATGCTTCCCCAACATCCTCGTCTGAATTAACATCCAAAGACTTCTTTTTTGTGCCTGTTGGGACTGCAGTGCGGTGCTTATTAAATCTCCTTACTGCAATCACAACTGGCTGGTGGACAGGCTTTTCCTCTGGTTCACTGAGGACCACTGATTTCTTTGAAGATACTACACGTCCAGAAGACAGAGATATCTTCTTAGGAGTCTTTGAGCCAAGTTCATTTTTTCTTAAGCGTTTTTGTTTCTTTGCTTCTGAGTCACTTCTTTCTTTAGACTGCTTTCTCAAACTGGCATCATCGAATTCTGGAGCTTTCTCTTCGACCTGAGCACTCATGCTTTCACGCTTTGACAACAATGAAGGACTTGGATCAGCATCTTCACTCATACTGTTTCCCTTTTTCTTTGGCCGGCCTCTTTTAAAATGACTTCCAGCAGTTATGTCTTGTTGTGGGGTTAGGGAAGAAGACCTTGAGATTTGAACAGTTTTGGGGGTAAATCTTGTAGGTTTTGTCACTTTCACATGCATTAATGACAGAGCTACCTTCTTGGAATCTGGAGTTTCTGAGGGTAAATCATCGTTGCCCTTATCTTGAAGCTTTTCACGGAGAAGTTTGGTAGTTTTTCTTCCTGTTGAAAACCAAGGATCATAGCCTTCTTCTGGATTCATCAAAGAATTAGGTTTCCAGCCCCTTTTACTTGGAACAGCCTTTGGCTCCATTTCTAACATGACTTCAGGTTCTGCTTTGTCCTGTGCATTGGTGCTTTTAGAATGCTCAGTATGAGAGCAAGGCTCTAGCATTTTTGAAGCATTATCCTTTTTAACAGTCCCGGCATTTCTAATTGAAGCAGTTCCATTCCTTGCTATTGACTTTGGAATCACATCCTTACCTTCAAAAACTTCTTTACGACAAGCAGCATTTGGTGATGATCCCTTGGACATTAGACCAACAGAAAAATTAATATTAAAAAGGATACCTATTTAAGAATAAGAAAAAATCCAAAATTGCAGCAAAAGAGCGCTGGCCACAAATGCTACCTTTCAAGTCGCAACCACACTTCTATGAAGAATAATAAAAAGGTTATCTCATCTCTCTCTAAATAGCATATGCAACAGTCATGAGTTTATTTTCCTCTTTATTTTATTTTATTCATTTTGCATGAAAAGTATATTAGTCATAGATTGATAACTGAATGGTAACTAGTAGGGCAAAACATCTCATGTGGTCCCTCTACTTCTCAAATTTGATCAAGTCAACCATGTCCCTTAAATTGGACCAAATCAACTCCACTTCCAGTTAAGGATTTGAGATCCTCCACTTGATTACATCATAACATGTGGCATTTAGCTGGCCATTTAAGTAGTAATGGAATTAGAGGAAGGGACTGACATCACCTTTACTTAGAAAAAAAAGGTTGATTTGATCTATTTTGAAGTAAAAGGTTTGATTTAACCAAATTAAGAAAGTAGGAGGCTGCGTGTGATTTGTAGCAAATCACTAGCAGTATAAGACAGTAAATGGGCTTCATCTCACATCAGAAAATTAAAAGGGTTTTGGATTCTACAAAGCAGATAAAAGGGAAACCAAAACTTATTCTTGAAAATGAAGTCAGAAATTATATTTAGCAAAAGAAGAGAACTCTGGATCAGTTTTCCATCTTAGGTAACAATTTTACAATTGCAAGACAAGATCACAAAAAACTCCACTCAAATCTCATTCAGTTATAGACAGGGATAAGAAACATACCAAAGGTTCCCCAGAATGATTGTTATAATCACATTCGAGTGTGTGAGACTCATCTTGGAATATAGAAGCAACTATTGGAGCATATTCATCCAAAGGTATGCCTGTAGACTGCACAGCTTCCTTGAGATAGGGCTTAATTTTAGCAGCACAATTAGTGATAACTCTTTCCCCAAGCTTCCATGCTATAGGAGAAAAACTCTGGAACAATAGTATTTCTAGAGTAAATCTAATCGAACCTATCAAGACCATGATGGAAAAGAGAAACATTTGATGAATGACACACCTGGTTTTGCTTTTTTACACTCACTAAAAGGAGAGTGAGAAGCTCCACTGAGATTTCTTCACTTTCATCAATGACCAGGGTCATAATTGTTTCCATGGCCAAGATTGCAATTTGTGGATGATTGGACCTTGAAGTTGAACAAGAAAAGCCATCAATTGTTGAAGAGAGACAAAAAAAAATCCAGGCATTTATATGAAGGTAAACAGGAAAAGAAAAAAGAAAAGAAAAGCAGACAGAAAGCCCCAAGCTACCACTGCTTCGACAACAACAAAACAGCACCCAAGCTTCAATCCCAAACTAGTTGGGGTTGGCTATATGGATCCTTTTCCGATGATCATGTACTACCACTGCCTAAAAAAAATGCTACCATATCTTTATTATGAAAACTAGAACAGAAACTATAAATACATAGCACAATGTATCCCTTGAAGTTATCAAGAAAATAGTTTCATATAAATTCTGACACTTTCCACCCTAGCAAGTCCCAAGCTATGTCCAATCTTCAAGTGGGTAGGATGCATAGCCACATACAAACAACTCTTGAGTTGCTTCTCATCCGTAATAATCCCTTCTGGGTCTCTTCAACTTCCAACAAGCACAACAACTTTCCTGATCTTCTTTTCTACAATGATTGACAGTAGACCTTTGCAATCTAAATTCCAAATTAGATTAAGAACAGTTTTCTAAAGGGAGCTATATTGAAATGCAGCATGAGTTTTAAATGCTAAAAAACTCCACCTGACACACACACACACAAAAAAAACCTTGTAACTTTGTACGAAACTTTTGAGAATTTCCATAATTTTGCAGAACCAAGAATACAATTGAAAAAAACTCCTGTCATGTTATTACCGTAAACTTCTGACAATGAAATTCCAATATAAGAATGAAAGAATTATTCAAACCCTGATTCACTTTAATTTTAGCAGCTCCAAAACTCTGTTTTTAGAAGTACAATGTTACACACAAAGAAAAATTGAAAGTTACAGAATCTAATGAGCTGAAATTACTCACCAAATTTGAATCCTTCTGAACACAAATTAGTTAAGGAACTCTACTATTGAAGGTAGCAATACAGCCTGTTTGGGGATTGTAAATGGGGGATAGAACAATACATGGAATAGGCAGTAATTTCTATATCTTTCAGAAAATGACATATAAACATGAGAAGATATGAAGCAAAAGCTAATGATAATGACAAGGCTCCTGAGTCCTACCTGATGAATTTCAGAAAGTATTGGAACATATCTAAAATTAGTTCATCCAACTCCAGGTCCAGCATCATCAAGCATGACCTCACCCTCGCTACATTCTCAAGAATTGAAACTGCCTTTGTATAACAATGGCCAGACTCATGGGATAATTTTTCAAAAGATGCTACAGTCAATTGAAAAATTTCCTGTTCATCATTCGAAAAGCAGACAGCATAAGAGCCCGAAAAGAAAAATGTAGGAGCATATAATGAAGAAATCTTATTCTGATCACCCGCACACATGAAAATTGATTTCAGCTGCTATAAGTACCTTCATTAGGTCATCATTGTAAGGAGCATCTGGTGCTGTTATTCTTGTAATCTCACTCATGCAAGATGCAACCGCAACCCTTACATCTTCGTCCAAGTGCCTCAAAATGGCACTAGAGATTAATGCCTTCATTGGTGGTAAAAGAGCATCTTGCATTGATCTTGATGGTGCTTGCTCCACATTTGTGAGCAAACGCTCCAGTTTCTACAAGACAAAATGAAACACAATAACAGATCGATCCATAAGCAATAAAGAAAGTAACGAAAAAATATGACAACTCTAAAAAAGTGATATGAGCCATACAGAGGTCATCAAAGGACCAATAACCAAGAAAAAAAATGACAAAACAAAACAAAAACACCATTACAGGCTATAAAGCTCAAATTACATGAATGCCAGTAAGTTTCATGGAAAAGACCCACTGAAAAAAATTCCAAAATCTGTTAACACAAGCTGGACTTCATATAACTCATCACCAGACACACTTCATGCCAGATAGCAATGTCTTTGTAGGATAACCATTTTGATTTGAATAACTTAAATAAGATTTTTCCACCATTAGTGTCTCAGAAAAGGCAACACATACACATCATCTAGGGCAGAACTTGCTATCTTTTATTTACTAATAACTACAGCACAAGGAATACTACTTCCCGTTTGCAACGGTAAGTATATTTCACTCCCAGCTACTCCTATACTAGAAGAGGTAGAATCATCCAAAAAAAACTTGGGGTGAGGGGGAGGAAACTTAAGGAAAGATACTTAACGAAGAGGTGGCAAAGGACAATGGCCATGATTCAAGTATTATGGCTGAATATCCAAAGTTTTAATGTCATGATTGATATTTGCAACTCAAAACGTTTTCAATCTCGGTGAAGAGAAAAAATGGTAGAGATCATTTTTAGGCAAACAGAAAGCTGAAGTGGCTATTAACAATCAACTCGAATGCCCTTTTTTGGCAATTTAAAATTACAAACTTACAAGACTAATTAAAGAAAACTCATGTTGGCCAGCAATGGTCACGCAACCATATTTCCTCATGCAAGTTATAGACAAGTTTTTTAGTGTCCCAAGCAAAACCAAGAGTTCAATTCCAATGGTTATTTTCCAATCATACCAAAAGAATATGCAATCACCAGTGGCTGCAAAAATTATATGTGAGCAAACCGTGCCAGATGGAGCAATCATAGGTAATTCCATGGCTCTGATAATACGATTTCACATGTACTGAAATATCAGAGAACAAGAATAAGATTGTCTAGTTGCAAGGTCTAGGAGAGATATAGGCATCGGAGACCCAAATGTTGTCAGTGGTTTCAGGTCCTGCTGGAACTGGATTGACCACAAGTTCATTGGCTGCTGACCCATCCTAAAATGCCATCAACCATGCCCTTTGGCAAGAGTATATGTATAGTCATTCTACAACATCATACCCCGCAATAATATTACAGATTAATGCAGTATTCCCTTATACTTTTTTATGAAGAAACAGAGTGAAAATGGAAGATTCCCCCAACACATTGATCAGGAAATGATTATCCACCATAAATTAATCACTCCCCAATCAACAATCCTAACAATAAACAGCAAAGTCAAGAGTTATCTTAATATTTATAGAGGACATATAAAGCTAAGTAGAAATCAGAGATGAAACCCAAAAAACGACCAAAATCCAACAATCATTAACCATACATTGATAGATTTCAAAATCAACACTCCAATTAACAGGCATCCAAACAAGAAAATCCCGGAAAAGAAAACTTAAACAGATACTAAAACCGAGTGAGTTTACACACGACTAGAAAGCAATCAGGAAGATGAAGACCATATAAGATGACAACAACAGCAACAGCAATTTTTTACAAAATTGCCAAACAAAAAATCATTAATCCGTGGCAGTCGTCACCAAAAATACGAAACATTTATATCCATGCACCAAATAATTAAGCCTATTCAACATTCTAATACAATATCAACAAACATAAAAAAAAATAGGCAAGCACACAGAGCAAACATATATAAATATATAAAGAGATGAAAAGGGTGATGAGACATTACATCGAGGGAGTCAAGAAGGTCATCAACAGATGATGGAGGGTTTAAGAGACTATTTCCAGCCTCTTTAAGCCGTTCTTCAAGCTCAGTCTCACTGTTAGGCATTTCAACACTCTCTTAAACACAGAAACCAAAAACACAAAATACTCTCACTTTCTCTGAAAATTCAGAGACTTTTCACCGAAACCCACATCACAGAGAAACAGTAGAGTAGTATTTACAAAACCCACAGATGAAAGAAATCAAACCCATTTGTTGACTGTTTCGTTTACAACTCTAAAGTCTAAACACAGTTGTCCATGCAAGCAGGGGTTACCAAAGAGGCAGTTTTTTCCTCTCGGATTCAACCCGTTAATTCACTGTGGTTAAAAAGAATGGGGTTTTGGGTTCTGGGGTTTCTCCATTTCTCTCTTTATTTTCCTATTTTATTTTACTGTCCTTTTTTTCTTTCTTTCTTTTTAATGGTAGTGCAAGAAAAAGAATATTTATCTCAAGGATAAGTTTAAGTTTGATGGTTAAAAAAAGTTTAATTCTTTTTAATATTTTAAATTTAAATTATGAAATTAACACATTTTACTTTATAGAATGCACTAGAAATCAAGAAAATACTTAAGTATATAATTGCTTTTGCATATTTTTCAATTTCAATTTGTAATCATTAACAAGTTTATTCTTCATATTTAATTTAAGGCTAAATGTTCGAATTACGAGTGTTAATTTTTTTTTTTAATATTTATATTTTAGATGGTGTTTGAGAGTGTGATAGTGATTGCTTTTTAAAATATTTTTTATTTTAAAACACATTAAAATAATATTTTTTTTATTTTTAAATCAAAATGATCTGAAAATATCAAAAATATATTAATTTAAAATAAAAATAAAAAAATTTTAATTTTTTTTAAAAACACTTTCAAAATCCAATGTCAAATACTATCGGGGAAGGGTTATTTGGGTAAAAAATTGTTAATGAAATAAATATTAGGTTATATTTTTTATTAGTATTGTAGAGTAGAAAACAGATATAAAATAAATAGAAATGTGTTTTTGTTGAGAATATATAAATATAAATATAAAATAAATTTATTTT
>Ga0307517_10007704_pt1 | contig 15636 bp, 5 predicted proteins | sample 23_EM_MG_FD_194515 | JGI IMG/M metagenome (GOLD analysis project Ga0307517, IMG submission 194515) | Populus trichocarpa ectomycorrhiza microbial communities from riparian zone in the Pacific Northwest, United States - 23_EM | ecosystem: Host-associated > Plants > Roots > Unclassified | place...
CCTAGTAGAATTTTCAAAATAAAAAAAAAAATCATCATAGTCACAAGAATTATGATAAAGCTAAAACTAATCTCTTCAAACTTGAATCATCCTTCAATACCCACTTTAAAAAATAAAAATAAAATGATGAAGCAAAGCCCTATTGATCATCTTATATGTCAAACTCACATTCCTTGTTTTCTTTTTCAGCAAATCCTTCAAAATCAATCCATGTTTATATATCCTTGTGTTATTCTTTCTATTATACTAATTTGCACCCAAATGATGCAAAGACAGTTTCTAAACCAACATACCAAAGCCATCCAAACATATCCTACTAATACCTTTCAATTCAAGAGTAACCTAGATGTCCATCCTTAACACGCATTTCTTATGCAACTATTTATTATTCAACTTTACAACCAAGTAATTAGTTATTACTAATCACTTATTTCCTTGTTTGTATTATAAAATAAAATCTCCATTTACTTAATTGTATCTAATATTTTTACTCCTTAAAAACTTCCAATTCTTAATTATTCAAAAAAATTTGATCACCATGTTTAACATCATATTGGTCCTTATCATAATCTTTTTAGAAACATGCCTTTTATAAACTTAAAATCTATTAGGAGAGCAGATTTTTCTAATGGGTTCACATTTGGGACTATCTCTTATGTTTTCACGTATTGTTGTCTTTCATACTCAATGCATGAATTACTGTAATATAAATGTATGTACAACATAATTTAATGATGTTATATTGTGTTTTGTAGGAGTTTGAGAAGCTATAAATAAAACAAGAGAGATAGCAAATGAGATACTTTTATTAGGCAACTAGGTGAACAAAGCTTAAGGTTGAAGGGAATTAATATTTAATAATGTGTTTGGGGTATTGGGATTTTCATGTCTACATTCTAGGTTGTGATTGATTTGAAATATAGTTTTTTTTTCTCTAGCCTGAGTGACTCCTGTAAAACAAGTCTTATAGGAGAACATAAGACACTTTGATACTTAAATTAGTAAACATAGAAGGAGAAAAAATATATGAAGTTGTAGGAAGTGTCTTATGTATGAAGCTTGTTGAATTCTTTGGGATGATGTCTAATTGTCTTCTTTTTTTTTTAATCTAGTAACTAAGGTATTTATAGACTTTAATTACGTTAGCTTGCCTCGTGGAGAGTAGAGAGTAGTGTTGTAGTTATAGGTACTTGCGTGAAGAATAAAGTTGTACCATTAGAGGAGATTATGGTGCATATTATGCTTTGTGAAGAAGTTGGTGATTGTCATTGCCAAAAACAAAACATTATTGGTATAGAATTGTGGTTCATGTTCTATATAGAAAATGTGACACATACAAAGAATTTATGTTACACAATCTTGAAAACTAAAAATACATAAAAGCGTGTGTTGAGGCATGGATAACTAGACTTAAAGAAAAAAAATGTTCAAAAAGAGAGAAAAGATGGAAAGGGAGAAGGGAAAAAAGAAAAGGGAAAAGTAAAAAATGAAGAGAGGAGAGGGAGAGGGAGAACCTCGTCATTTAGCTAGTCTAAATGACTGGATACAAATGAAGTTGTTGATCAATATCACTGGTTTAAGGTAAATTACATGCTTACATTGATTAGTAACTTCCAAATGTTGTAGCAACTAACCTTTAGGTCATTAATTTTACACTTTTTTTAATCTTTTTTTGTTTTATTTATTTTGTTTGATTGAGAAAGTCATTTAATATTTTTTTTTAGTTTATCTTTGATAAGGAAGTTTAAAACACATATACTTCATTATATTGATGAATTTGTTCATTGAATAATAGTGGGATAACAAATTAGCACATGATCAATAGTTGAGGACATGGAATTCTTAGGGATAAGAATTTTCAATAAAATCTTCTTTTATATATATATATATATAAGGATAGTGAGATGATGATGATGATACTATGTCAACAACCTAATGGAAACCTAAAATAGGTTAAGAAATTGTAAGAAGATAAGTGGTTTTAAGTTGAGAAAAAAAAAACATCAATAAACTATAGAAAATTGAGGCTTGTTTCTTACTGTAATGCTAGCATAAGGCTTAATGAATATTTTATGTTTTTGTTAGAAGATATTATAAAATAAATAAAAAAGCAAAAAGGGTGATTAAATTTGGTGAAAGATTTAGTAATAAATCCTCATATTTTTTATATCTTGGTCACTAGTCTTTCCAATTATGAGGCAATCAAGACCATAAATCTTGCTTTACATTCTTCAGAGCCATCTATTTATTATTGAATGCCTTAGATTTTACCATTAACAAATGAGATTGTGATGCCAAATCAAGAAGGAAGAAATTGCTACAACTACCTTATAGATGTTTTATAAGAGAAAGGTTGCTAATAAATAAAAAGTCATTTGGAATTCTCATTAAAGTAAAAGTAGTAATGAAGTTTTTAGCCTTTTTTTTTTCCAATAGTAATCTAGCTTTTTGTAACTCTATACCATTAGGATCTTCCACAAATGCTTGAAAATATATGAAGGATGGTTGAGCAAACAAATTGCGCAAGTAATGCTCTCTATACACTATAAATCTACAATTGAATGTAGCATTTTTTTTTTAAAGAATACACTCAAGCTTTACAAAAAGCAAATGAATCACTTGCACAATGGACTTTGAGCATTATGTCTACACTTATTTCCAAGCTTTTGGGTACAAAGTGATGAAAGTATGTTAAATTTAACATTCTTGATGAAGATATAATAGTTACATTAAGAAACTATTTACTGAAAGGTTAAATCAAATCACTTATGACTTTTCTAATATTTAAAGGATTATGACACATTACTAGATAATGCACTTGATCTTCATATAAAGATCAATCATTTATTGAATTAATAATAAATTAAATTATTTAATTTATTTAATCTTATTTAATTTAGAATTATAATTTATATTTGTGCCAACATATTAGGAATCTAATGGGTCATATAAAATAAGAATCATTGTTTAGAAACTAAACTGAAATAATTAATCAAGTGTGACTTGATTGTAAATAAGTTTTAGAAATTGAGGGATATAATGTAATTTATATAAGAAATTACAATTATAGACCTAAAAAAATCAAGTTAGGGACTTGATTGCATAAAGTTTTACAATTATCATGAAATAATGTATGTGGTATTATTCAGGGAAAAAAGTGATATTTTACTATTTATAGGGTTATTAAGTTTTTTCTATAATAAGAATATATGTCTTTTTTTTATATAGAAAAAAATTACGTTAGAAAACAAAAGGAGTTATCACTCATAGGCATGACAATCTCTCTATCCTACAAAAAAGTTTTAAAAGATTTCTCACTATTAGTTCGTATAAATTACTTATTATTAGAAGCTAGATACTTAGACGACTTATGATTTGCGATAACTTAACTTTGAAGAAATTGATTGAATCTTAAATTAAAGATTTGATATTCAGATAATCTTCGTATAAATTCGTAACAATCCTAGATTATCTAATGGAATCTTGGGCTTTCAATATTTTTTTAAAATTTATTATTTTATCTGTGTATATCCGTGCAGGGAACCAATAACACTATCATTGCTCATTTACATTCTAGGAGGGGGAATTCGTCCACTGAGCCATACATTGTAGCTCACAACATCCTCTTGTCGCATGCCGTTGCTTATTGGTGTTATCAGCTACATTTCAAGGTACTCTTGCATATAAAAATGGTGGCCCTATCAATTTCTTTTTTATATATAAAAAAAAAAACAGCTGATAGAAAATATTCTCTTCCAGGGAAAGCAAGGAGGTCTAATCCGAACAGCATTGGATTCCAAGTAGTACGAAACCGCTATCTGATGTTGATGAGGACAAAGATGCGGCACAAAGAGCAGTGGATTTTGGAATTGGATGGAAGCTTTGTTGTGTTCATAATATTTGGGAAGGAATCAGTTGGTTCTTACGGGCCTCATATAACAAATCAAAAGCGTATCAGATTCCTGGATCCACTTTTCTCTGGAAAATATCCTCACTCAATGAAAAAGCTTGAGGGCGAACGACTACCTTTGACCTCTCTAGAGATGTCGAAACTCTTAGTTGGTTCTTCGGAATTTGTTGGCATAAATCATTACACAATATTATATATTCGGAATGACAGGACATGGATTCAGAAACTAATATTGCTGGATGCATCATCCTACGCTGCTGTGAATGCTGCTTGTAAGATAATGAAGTACTGTTCTGTATGTTAGAGAAGAGTGCATAATCAGGCAATGACTTGACCATCTTTGTTCATGTCCTCAACTGCAGCTTATCGTCGTGGGGTTGCAATCGGAGAACTAGTGTGTCCCAACAACTTACTGGCCCCTAAGATTTTGTTATAGATTTCAAACTAAAGTGAGTCAGCTTACATGTACTTCCTCCTCCAGGCAGCTTCCCTCTGGCTACACATTGTCCCATGGGGCATCCATAAATTGCTCAAATGTGTGAAAGGAAAGTATGGGAACTCACCAGTGATTATAGCAGAAAATGGCAAGTGTTTACTCTTTAATTAAATGTCATTAGGCTAAAACTAAGAGTTGTTGCATAAAACCGACTTCATGGTTGCAGGAATGGATGATCTGAATACACCGTTTATATCTTTAAACAGGGCCGTACAGGACGACAAGAGAATGAATACCACAGGGACCATCTCTCCAGCATTTCTGCAGCTACAAGGTAATGGAAATTGTGTTAGGTTCATACATCTTTGGCTTCAGAATTGGATTCTTCCGTTTGAGACATTGCGCATTTGGGCAATCTGACAGAAAACTAAATCAACACAGGCAAGACAATTGTGATGTTCGAGGCTATTCTGGGTGGTCCGGACAAACGGGAATGGAACTCAGGCTACAGAAACAACCTTACAAGGATACCGAAAGCTTCTGCTGAATGGTTCAAAAGTAGACTCGAATTAAAAGATAACCTGCAAAATGTATACTTTTAGTCACCATTTATACGTAAATAACTCTTTCTTTCTCTGTTTTTCCTGGTTTCATTTCAGTCTTTTCTTTACCCTTCAAAAATCGAAGGTGAGAATATTGACACAGTGAATGTCCCCACACGCAGCTAGTTAAAGCGTTAATGCACACCTTTTGGTTTCCTGATTCATAAACATTAAAACAGAAGATCTCAGGACATCTAAGTTTAGCATACCTGCACAAGCTAGGAAGTGTCAGGAAGAGGATGAGTATGCTAAGGTGAAAACAAATGGTAATTTACTCCAAGAATTTACAACCTTACTAGAATATGGAACCTTAACAACCTAGTGAATTTGCACTAGTGGCGGAGGGAGGGGGGGCTGGCAGGGCCCCGGCTCCTGCCCCTGCAAAGAAATGCCCTTTCCTTGTAAATATTTAATACAAATAATATAAAAAAAATTTGATCCCTTTAATTTATAATTTGACATTTCCTAATTTTTTTGTCTTACTCCGCCCCTGTTTGCACCTCTCTACAATCCAATTTTATGTTTAAGCAAATCTCAAATAAAAAGTTAACTTTTTCAACACAAGCTAAAATCAAAACCTAAAGATTTATGATTATGAATTGGAAGAGAATTGACTTATAAGTATGCATTTGAAAGATTGTTTAATAATAAAAATTAATAGAGTCAACAAAGTAAAAGATTGCAAAATTTTGATAGAGAAAGGATAATATTGACACAGTTAAATAGTACAGGGACCAAATTGATACCTACCTTTATTTGTGACCTTGTTTTTCAAAAAAAAAAAAACACGCACACACCCTTAGTTTAAGGTCTCTATTTTTAATCTCTCCTAGAAAGAAAGCAACTCCATTAATATAAACAGACTAAATCCTCTCTCCTCCTTCATTAATTCTCTCTTTTTTAGAACCCTAAAAAATTTTATTTATACAACCTACAATAACTACTAACGATTCAATAATTTGCCATGAAACGAGGATACCCAACTTCACCATCCAACTCTTCTGCTTCTGGCCCACCGAAATCCAGATTGAAATACACCCCTGAAGGTGATTCTATTTTCACACAAGCTTAAATGCCTTTTTTTTTATTTCTTGTCTTTTTTGGATTTGTTTTTGTTTCTTTGACATGGGTTTTCGTTGTTTAGAAACTTTAAAATTTTAAGTTTTTGCTAATTTTCAGTTACAGTGGATTTAATTGCTAGTCATTTGGTTCTTGTTGTTGTTTTGGGACTTGGGTTTTGTATGCCACTAGCTTTTACTTTTATTTTCTTGGAAATGGAGATGATTAAATATTGAATTTTAGTTCTATGCTAGTATTTTGTTTTTCTGTTAGAGTCAGAGCAAAAATGAGAATGCAATTGCTTTATGGGGTTCGACTTTTGATTGTGTTATATTTTTTATGGGTTTGATTTGTAAATTCTTCGCTGTTTCAGTTAAGGTATTGATTTTGGGAACTGGGATTGGGTTTTTGGTTCTGTGTTCTTTTGGTATAGAAAACCGGAGAGATTTTTTAATTTTTTTAAAAAAAATTCTAATGTCATTCGTGGTTGTGTCTGGTTTAAGAGAGTAAGAATCTAGGATTGTAATGGTTTCTTAATAAACTTCCTTTTACTTTCCTGCTTTGTTTAGGATTCTGAAAGTTGAGGGCTAAATTTTGTGATTGCAGGTGAGGCGGATTTTTCTAATGATTTTGTTCAGAGAGTGGCTGACCATTATAGTGCCAGAACGAATCAGACTCTGGAAGAACGAGAAGCGAGCCCAATTATCCATTTAAAGAAACTTAACAATTGGGTATGTAGCATATTCCAGTGCTTAGTAATATCTTAAGCTGATAATGTGTCTAAATAACATAATCATATCTGTGAACAGATAAAAAGTGTCTTAGTTCAACAATATACTGGTAAAGGAGATGCTGTTCTTGATCTTGCTTGCGGGAAGGTAAAGTATACATCCCTTTAATCAGTTAGATTGGAAGGTTCACAGCTCCTTATTTTGTTAGGAATTAGTTTATGATGTCATTTTCGTTAGGAATTATCTTCTGTTGTCATTTTTGTTCTCCAGGGTGGTGATCTCATCAAATGGGATAAAGCAAAGGCTGGATATTATGTTGGCATTGACATAGCTGAAGGCTCGGTAAACATACTACCTAGAGATTTACTTCTCTTTCAAAATGAACTGATCAAAAGTCCTTGTAATTGGTGCTTTGATTTTTAAATGCCTGGCTACACTTTGTATGTATGTAAATGCTTAAGTTTGGATCTCCAAGTATATGTTATGCAATATGAGATACCATGAATACGATTATTTATACTGTTTAGTGCCTAAATCTTTAATACTAAAAAGTGGTGCCTTCAATCTCCTGTTATATCTACTTTTATGCTTAAAATATATATGCTGTCAATGGTCATTGTCTATATGTATTCAACTGTCGATGCAGATGGAAGATTGCCGGACGCGATACAATGGTGATGCAGACCACCATCAACGTCGCAAAAAGTTCACTTTCCCTGCCCGCCTTATATGTGGGGATTGTTTTGAGGTAAGTTCAGCTATAACAGCTGGTGCATCGGCAAATTCATTACATTAAGTGTGATTTGTTAATTTTAATTATATGTATGCTACCCTCTATTTGGATCTAACAAGTAGGTTGAAACTTGAATGTGCCGTCCAGAAGTTAAATTGGTGAACAATTTTGGTTTCATTTATGTTATAGACATATTTGTAGAAGTAACTGAATCTTGGTTTACTTGTTTCAGCTTCAGTTGGATGAAGTCCTGGTGGATGATGCTCCTTTTGATATTGTCAGTTGTCAGGTGAATTATGATTACCATCTCAATTTTCAAAATTTAATGAGATCTTGTGTTGTAGCGTGGTGCTGGAATCAGCATCTGTTGAAGCAGCTGCCCAACATTCATTTTTTCACTGAACCTAGAGCTATTCATGACTCAACAATGCCGACCTAGGGACTTTTGGAGCTATGTCACAGGATTCTTAACTACTTTGCTTGATAATGGATATTATTGCAATATATGGACACAACGTCCTCTCAACATTTTTTTTTTCTAGAATCTTGAGAATGCTAAAATCACCAAGTTTCATGCTCTTTTTGGCATATCTTTCTCTCTAAAAGGGCACAACATGGCCGCAGAGACCTAGGAACTAGCCTATGCTTCAATCTTAAGATCCCAAGTTCTTGCCCTTTCCATTTGTCTGTGCTGTAGTTATGCAAATCATGATATGGATCCATAGGATTCTTCAACTTTGTGTGTGAGTGTGGTTTTACTTAATTCTGAAGCATCAACATGCTTTGCAGTTTGCCTTGCACTATTCATGGTCAACAGAGGCACGTGCACGGAGAGCATTGGCCAATATATCAGCCTTACTTCGGCCAGGAGGAACCTTCATTGGAACAATGCCGGATGCCAATGTTATCATAAAAAAACTTAGAGAAGGTTTTTGTTTTGTTCCTTTCAAATATTTTCTTTATATGGGAAAAAACTTCAAATGATCAGATTTATGAATCTTAACCAAAAAAACAGTGTTTTTTTCTGACTCTACAAATATAAAAGCCCAGTCTGGAGGCACCTTCATTGGAACATGAAATTTGCTATTAATGTGATACCTTGCATGTCTGTTTACGCTGTATGAAACAATGAGGAGTCTTATAAAGAATTCATGGGATGATGATGATTGATTAAGATCTTTCAGAGTCAATCTATTTGAAGTATTCTCGTAAAATGTTCTTTTTCACACTTCTCCAATATAAGAATTAAGATTAATGTGCATGGAAGACTATTTTTGCCATTCATGACAGAGGATTCTTTTTCATGTGAATATGCAGCTGAAGGACTGGCCTTTGGTAATAGTGTGTACTGGGTAAGATTTGATGAAGAGTTTTCTCAGAAGGTTAGTTCTTTTCAATATTGCAGGCATTTTGTTTGTTTCCCCTATAATCTGATAAGTTCATTATTCTCTGGTTCAGAAATTCAGATCTTCTAGCCCATTTGGTATCAAGTACTACTTCCATTTAGAGGTATTTATGCATTATCTTCTCTTCTCCTTTACTTAAGTCTAGTTTTTCTAGAAGTAGATGTTCTGTAGAATAGCTTGTACTTGATATTTCATCGTGTATTTGCATCAATTGAAGTTGTGCTTTTATGTGACACCCGATAGTTACCACATGCCAAGAATGTAACCTGATTATTCTCTTCCCTTCTATCCATCAGAAAATACCAACTCCAATTCTTTGTTTACTTTGTCATTTAGTTCAATTTATATGCTTTAGGTGACGACTTTCATTCTAAACTCCTGATGATGTTAATACCCACGTTTCTGTTGCAGGATGCTGTTGATTGTCCTGAATGGATTGTGCCCTTCCATGTCTTCAAAGCTTTGGCAGAAGAGGTAAAAATATTGAAGTATTTTTATTTAAAAAAAAAAATCTCGGTGCAGGAAATGAAGCCTGTCAATGTGTTTTGCTGGTGTTAAAAGCTGGTTGCACTTGAAGTTTTTTAAGCATTTACCTAGATACACTTATTTTGCACGCTTGCTTTCAACTTTGGCAGTATGACTTTGAGCTGATTTTTGCTAAGAATAATCATGAGTTCGTGCATGAGAATATGAAGAAACCAGAAAATGTTGAGTTAATGCGAAGACTCGGTGCTTTGGGTGATGGGAACCAAGACCTTAGTAAGTCTTTGTTATGTATCTTTTTGCTTTTTCTTTGAATTTGGTGCATGATGAAATAGCTATTTTTCATGCTGATTTTTGAGTCTCTGTGCCCTTTGGCATCCAGGCACGCTATCACCAGATGAATGGGAAGTAGCTTATCTATACTTGGCCTTTGTCTTGAAAAAGGCAAGCATATCAGTATACATGTTTATTCCTTGATTGAGTAGTCACGATACACTTGTTTCCTCAATTACAAAAGGCTAAAGTAAAATTTGTTCTTCCAGCGAGGTCAACCAGATCGGACGCCAGTCAAAAGTAAAAGAGACAAAGGAAAGATGCATCTGGAAAAGGAGGACATTTTGTACATTAGTAGCGAGGTATAATCAGAGAACCATGCAGGATGGTTGCGCTTCAATGGGTGTTTCCCCCCTGCCCTGAAAATGAAGATGGCCATCTGCCTGTGCTTGTTTCACGAGCTTCCAGTGTATTCATGTAACCTGCACAATTTTGTAGATTGAAATAAGACATTTCAAGTGCCAATTTTATGGTTCTTGATCTCTGCATTCTCAGGACGAGGAATATAAATAGTCGAGCAAAGTAAAATATACTGATGGCACCGAAGTGGTGCATTGATAGCACCGAAGTGGTGCATTGATAGCATAAACACCTTGACTATAACTCCATGAATTGAAGTGGAATTATATTGAGATACAGCAACTCAATTGTTCAAGAAATATAAATAAGAGTAGGATATATTCTTGTCAATGTTCTTCTCTTTTATCTGTTCATCCAGGAGAGAGATTGCACAAGAAGTGGTTGCCCTAGAAGAATAAAGCTGGTTTTTCAGATTTACGCTTGGGATTGGTGGCAATATGCGATTCCTCTTGTATACCAAGCATCATCATATGTAATGGATGGTAGAAGCATCGTCGTCGTGTCCTAAGCAATTTTAATTGAAAACAATTGTTTGTATATATCATTGGAATGTTGCTGGCTAGCCATGCATCTCGTTTTACTTGATGCGTGCAATAAAAGCACTTGGATCTACAAAATGTCTTTAATGAAGAGTACTAAAAATATAAAATAATAAATTTAGATTCACCAAATTCAAGAAAAGAAAAGGAAATAAACATATTAATTGTCAAAAAATTGTGTCCCTGAACAGAGATCTAAGACTAAGGGAAAAAATAATCTAAAAGTAGAATTTATTCTGTTCTCAAACCCTTCTATTCCTGGCGCAATTTCATCATAATTAAGTGGTGTGGCTCTCAATGCTCTATCAAACCTCCTCTAATATTTATATTTTTCAACAATTCAATTATTTGAATGTACAGAGAAAAACTGTAGAACACTCGAAAATAGGAAATCGAATCTCATAGATGGCTTGCCAGGACATTAGGGCTCAATCAGAATTAGATGAGACCTGGAAAAATAATGGAGTTACTCTCATAGATGGATAATTAAAACAAATTAAAAACTGCACATAGATCATTACTTAGGTAAGGAGTCAAGCTAAAATGTTACAGCTTTAAACTTTTCTCGGCATCAATCCCATCATCCATTCAACCATCCAAAAACACAGATGAAGTTGCATGTAGACTCGGCAAATTTACAGGTTGGCTTGCCAGTGAATAGAGTTTTAAGGGCGCCTCAGCACAACCACCATTATGACCATCACTGCCAAAGCCATGAGAGAGGCTCCCAGGGTCTTCTCAGTGGTAGATAATCCAGCATTTTCATCAGCGGCATCGGGTGTGTGCTCTGCGGATGAAAAGCTAAAAATCTTCTGGAAGTAAGCAGATACATTTGTCACCATGTCAACCACAGTAAGCTTAATGTTATCGATGACATCCATGAGCCTAGTTTGAGAGTTTCCAGTTTCACTTTCATCATCAGATAATTCTGTGAGCTTCTTAGAAGATACTGCTGCATCCTGAGAGTCAGTATCTCCAACAGACTCATTATCTGCAACATATTCCTTATCTGCAACATATTCCTAGGCTTCAGAGGCAAAACAGAAGGACATAGAAAACAGGAATATAAAAAATAATAAGAAGAAAGACGAGTGGATTGAAAGACAAAAGGGTACACTTACTTGTATTCTGTGACTCGAGCAATTCCTGAAGGGCTTCGTTTTCCCAAACTGCATTCCAGACATTTGGATCAGAGGCAAGGGCAGCAACCACAGTCTGGGCATAATACTAAAATCAGTGAACTACAGTCCCATAGGCTGATTTCATCAATCAAAAGACAGGGTATGTTGGATGCAATGATAGAACATGTGAAAATACACTTCAAAATGTTCAAGAGGCCTTGAAGATCCAATCAAATTAGAAGCCCTCAGGTATTATATATGGGGGCTTATAATTTATAAAACAAAGCGGTACATCAGTTATATATTCTCGGCATGGTCCAGGCCCTGAGAAATCACAGGGGTTTTTGAAATGCATTGACAGCTTAGTGTTCTTAAAGTTAAGCTAGGAAAATAATTGCAACTAACAATACCAAGCATCATCAACCACAACAAAAACATAATTGAAGCTTAATTTTAATTCTGTATGAGCAAAAAACATTTACACATATTTGTGCAACTACAACTCTATTGTCAAATTAATTCACCATGAATACAAAATAGTCTAAGCAATAGGAGGAAAGAAAAGGAAAGAACAACTTGAAGGGGGAGAGAGATATATCAGAACCTGAATTTTAGGACTTTCATTAAGCAATGAAAATGCCTGCATAGCATATTTTGGCACAGGAGCTCGATTTGGATCACAGCTAATACAACCATTAGTTTCTAAAAAGTCAGAGTTTGTAAGCGGGTGGCCAGACAGCTGACTACCTCCAAGTGAACTGCCAGTTCCCAAGTTAGGAGACGACAGATATACTCTGTGCATAACAGTTCAGCATAGAAAGATGATAAAGTCAAGAAAAGGTAAATACAATTTCAGGCCACCAGAATCAATATAAGGAACAAAAGGCAAAAAAGTAAATTAATGGCATGGCTAATAAAAAAAAAATTGGCAACACTGATGTTCCATAACTTAAACAAAACATCACACATTCATTTTTAAGCCAATTTTGTATAAGACTGCAAGTGCCAAGTTTAACAACTAAGCTCATCTAGAAAAGTAATAAATGAGATGATCCGCAGAGACAAATAAGCCTCAATTTTCAGAAAAATAAGAATAAGATCTCTGAAATCTTACAGAGGCAAAACTATTCAAACACAAAAGAAATGAGTAAACATCAAGGAACATACATTCCTCAAGGATGGTATTTGATATAATCCCAGCAACCCTCTAAGAAATGCATCCCCAGTTCATAATATTTACTCCTTCAGCAGCTACACTTGCCATGAAAGTGCAATGATAATGGAGAATGAGATTAAAGATACACAGACACAAACACACACACACTCTTGAGAGTATTTATATGCCTGGAAGCTTCCCAAAAGGAAGAGAAAAGCCACAGCTTTTTGTCAGCATGTGTACTGGAACTTTCTGATTACCATGCATTTTGGCCACATGCCCTAAGAAGTTACATCAAACTCAAGTTGCTATATATTAACCTCCTCTTACGCTGTCTACCTTGACTCGCACATCTCAAAAGTAGATGAGAGAATATTCAATAAAAATAAAAAGAATTGATATGGGAACTGATCACACCGCATTACTCAAAAACTATGAAAGATATACAGCACAATCAGTACGAGGTCCATCTAAAAATCTCCGCCCAAACCAATCATACATAGAATGCAAAGCTCAATCAACCATTTAAACCTAAACTAAATGAAGACACCAAATAAACCTAAGTAGAAACATAAAAACCAGAATTTAATGCAAAAAATAAATCATTTCGTCAATTCCTGAATTTCGAAGATGCAAGAAACAATAAATTATCCAAAACTCTGAAATATCATGCAAATTTTTGTTCTTTTTTTTTCAATAAGAAACAAGAATGTGTTGAAAAATCTCTAAGAACTTCTACCAATTTCTTCAATAGACACTATAATTACAAAGGTAAAGCTTCATTTCCTCTATACATTCAACAAACAAAGTATGATTTAAAGTTCCATTCTTTTCATTTCTTCTATTATATCAATCACAGTTTCTACAAACTAAAACCAGATGGGAGACAAATCAAAGTCTCAAACTTTCAATTTTTCAAACAAGAATTTCAATAATCCCAATAATTGTAAATAATTTCAAATAAAATTTATACACAGAAAAGAAAAACCCAATAATATCACGTAAAATTAGAAACAAGTAAATAAAAAGAGAAATTTTGAATAAAGATCAAAACTTTACTTTTGCAAAGCATCTTTCAATTCACAAGTAGCCGCCTTAGCCTCCTGCAAACTCGGCGGGGAACCCCAGAAAACAACTCTAGCCACCGGCTCAGCCGAATCCACAACCATCTCCTCCTCAACGCCACCAGCTAACTCCCACTCATCCACCTCCCATGCAGGCCTCTGCATCCCCGCCGCGACCTCACCTCCACTCGCCTTCGACGACATGATCGCCGAAACTGGACTGGATGCGTTGCGCATCGACTGCTCCACCGGCGGTGTTCCGCCAGAGATTCCCCGGCGGATTCCTGCGTTGGCCACTCCAGTTCCGACCACCTTGACCGCTGCTCTCATGACTCCTCCTCCTCCCATAGTTGGTGTTTGATTATGAAAATTGAAAACGCTGCGACGTTCCTGGGTTTTTATTTAGCGAAACGATTTCTTTATTTATTATTAGAAGAGGAGATATGAGAGAGAGGAGTGAGGGATCTATCGGGTTCTTTCTTGTGGTGGTGCCTTGGAGTGGAAGCTTTTCGATTTATGACTTTATTAAGGAGTTTATCTTTTTTAAAAGAACATAAAACGATTTTTTTTTAGTTTAATGTAAGTGTTCGGATCAGCTTGTATATATATTGATTAATTTCATGGGCCATAAAATTAACAATTATATAAGTTTCCAGTGACCATCATACGTGCAATCACAGGGCTCGAACCTAAGACCACAAAGGGAGCAAGCCTCTTGATTCCAAACTTTTACCACTGTACCATCACCTAGATAATTAACATCCAAAGAATTTGCATTTATTAATTGTTGCTTTCAAATTTTCATTAAATGTTTTTTATTTAATTTTATTGTAATTCTTTGAATTCCAGTTACAGCATAGGTGTAATTTAATGAAATCTCATAATTAAGATTACTTTATAGGTAAGAATTAAATTTAAAATATAATTTAGTCTTTAAAATTAGTACTAATTTATACTTTTAAAAAATAGAAATTTTATGTTAAAACTAATTTTTAAAAATATTTATTTATCTATTTTTTAATAGATATTTAAAGAAATGTAATGAAAGTGACGAGATTAATAAATGAACTCAATTCAAATTTTTTTTAAATAAGTGAATTCAATTTACTTTTAAATTTAATTTATTTATTTATTTATTTATTGAATTTAAATTTAATATTATAATTAAATTTAATTATAATAGAGTATTGAGCACAAATTTTTAGCCATCGGTGAAGAATCTCGGGGAAAAAATGAAGTAAAAAACTAAATTATCTTATAATTATCTTTTCATATCAATTAAAATAATAATATTACTTTAGCTTCTTTATTTGTTATTTAAGAATATTTTTATGGTTGGAAAGTTAAAAAAGGATAAATGTGGTAATTTACTTTAGGAATCATATATTATACTTGATTGGAAACATAAGATTTTTTTAAATTATCTATATTCTATACCACAACCCACAACCCACAACCCACAACCCGAGTGTAGCTGCTGCAGTCCGAAAACCAGTTAAATTATCTTTTAACTATAACTAAAAGACATCAATCTTTTTTCTTCCAATTTCATGACACGAATTCCAGGTTTGACGGATTAAACCAGTTGATTCAAAAAAAATTTCTTTTTCTTAAGTAGTTTTTTTCTTTCAATTTCATCTTTTAATATCGATTTGATTAAGAATTAAACTTTATGATTTGTTTTGTTTACTGTTCATTAGATT
>Ga0307517_10007705_pt1 | contig 15635 bp, 6 predicted proteins | sample 23_EM_MG_FD_194515 | JGI IMG/M metagenome (GOLD analysis project Ga0307517, IMG submission 194515) | Populus trichocarpa ectomycorrhiza microbial communities from riparian zone in the Pacific Northwest, United States - 23_EM | ecosystem: Host-associated > Plants > Roots > Unclassified | place...
TTGATTTTTTTTTCAATTTTATCCATCAATATTTGATTTATTGGAAATTGAGCTTCATAATTTGCCTTGGTTTGCTTTGTATAGGGTTATTATGGTCTCATGACCCGACATGCTAATTGACAGGTTAACTCGGGTTGATCTGAGTCGATCCAATATATTTCCATCGCAATATTTATAAAAAATTCTCATCTTGAATATTTATCTTGAGTTAAACTATATTTTTTACGAGTCATCCGAATTATTTTTGAACCCATCAAGTTGATCATATCACATCAAATCAATCTTTAAATGCTTTATTTTTTTTATTAGAAAAAATATTAGCAATGCCTAAATATTTTGTTTTACATTTAAATTTTTTTGATGTAATCCACAACATTGTGCGGGCCGAAAATATAGTAATAATAATAATTTTTTTATGGTAAAGATATCTTTAAACTAAATTACATGTTAATAAAATTTAATTCTCTTTTCCAAGGATTTTAAAGACACACCGTCTATATTGGTATGACGTATTGTTTTTTTTTTTAAAAAACATTTATTTAAATACTAGTTCTAAAATTTAGATTCTAGAAACTAAAAAGAAAAACAAATCTACTATGATACTAGACAAACCCTTAGAGTTGCAAAACTTATTATTATGAAAAGAATCCATCCTGGTTTACATATTGAATAATGTTGTTCAAGAAAAAAATTGAATAATTCTTTTGTACAAATGCCCAAATTAAACGATTTGTACTTGAAATTAATTGCTATGCCAGTGAACTTTTTAAAGTTATGAAGTTAGCCACCGCTTTTTTATGGAATAATAGCAACATCTATTCTATCTACCTGGGCAGTTACAGTCAAAGCGGAGGTGGATCATGGATCGTGATTCGTGAACATTGAGAGTCGATGACAGCCCTAATTTCTGGCTTACCTGTCTTTCCGGGCATCATTAATGACCATGTTTGCTCCTTAATCAATCACTCTACGCGTTTCCCTTCCTATACTTGATCACATTCCTCAAATCCCATTCACCCCCACATCCTCTTGGCCTTCGTATTCTCATTTTAATATTTCAAACCAGCTTCTTGATTCATCTCCCTGCAACCACCGTGAAAACCAACCTATAAAGGTTCAGTTTTCTCGCAGATTAAGGGGATAAAATATACACATCTAACCATGAGCCTCAATTGTCTTAGCTGCCGGGATTTGCAACGGAGTGATTCTGAGAGGGAGTGTTTGCAAGGTAAACCGCATCAAAATAAACTGGGTTGCATTATGATGGAAAGAAGCTGGTCAGGAAACTTGAGCCCACCATCTCATGGGCAAATGGGGAGAAAATCTACAGCGGTTGCTGCAAGGAAGGTGATCAAGAAAGAGCCTCACCGCTTAAATAGTGCAGGGTCCGTTACGTTCAAGGGATGTGAAGAGCCAAGGTTGGTGAGGAGCTCTGGAATGAGAAGGGATTGGAGCTTTGAGGATTTAAGGAAACCATGTACAATAAATTATTAACATATATATATGTCGGCTTGCTAATTGCATAGCCTCAACCATGTCGGCTTATTCAGCAAAGTTTTTTTTTTTTTTTTTTTTAATTTTTGTGAATTTTTTTGATAACTACTTAATTTGCATTGCATTGCATTGAGATTTATATGAGGATTTTCATCAAGGATTTCTCCATGTACGAAATTATTAAGGAGGTAAAAGTTCATTCACATATTGCATCAGGAGGGTGGGAGTTTGGAGGATTATTATTTACAGGCGAAATGCTGAAGAAGTGAGGTGACATGATGACAAGGTTGGCCATTATATTTTGCTTACCAACTATTACCCAAGGTGATGTGCTGCCTTAATATCATTTAAGCAATTATTATTTTTGTAAGAACAAAAACGAAAAAGTTGCTATTAGAACGTATTGTAAATAGGGGAGTTATGGAGGTTGCATGGTGGAGCTAAGAAGAACCCAGATTTCCCCTGATGGACTATCCTCAATCATCAGTGCCCAAATAGGTTTTCTGCCGATGCTGTGCATAAATTGGTTCAAATCACCGTCTGGCTGTCCTGGTCAGACAACAAATTTATAACTTGGATCTTGGAGATCTAAACTTCCATCTTCCTAGCTATTTGGGATTTGGATATGTAAAGAAGATCTTCCTCTTGCATCTTTTGGGCCCGTTTCCAGGTGTTTTGGATTAGCGAAGACAAAATTCGATACTAATATTAATCAATTTGGTTTCTAGCTCATATTGAAAGTTCATCACAACCTGTTGGGACACACAGAGCAGATGAATTGTACTGGACTGTTCGACCCTAGAAACGTGTCTAATTTACCGGGCTAAAAAGAAAGAGATATGCAAAAGGTGGAAGAGGAAACCCATCCATCAAATCTTCGTCGCTTTGTCAAAATAACTTGCCTAAGAACGGAGAAGAGAAATAGATTAGTAACGATCAGAAACATGCAATGTCCTTGTAACTTGTTTCTGATCAAATACTACACACACCCACACACCCACATCCAACAAATATATAGGAAAGAAATGCCTAACAAAAGCAACAGGGATCACACCATTATTTAAAGCGAATAAGGTCCTAGACGAGATGGTGATCACTTGAAGTGCACGACTAGTATCAGTTCTGCATTCCTTATGATGACCAGGGTCAAGGTGGAAACCGTGGGATCATCGTGCCAAAATTGATTGTTGCGCACCTTATTCAAGCACACAGGTCCCTGAATCTCTTATAAGCCAACTGCAAATTAATTTTCAAAACTTTCAAATAACTGCTTTACAAACATGGCATAAACTTCCCGTTCTGATGGAAACAATTTACCAAACTTATAATTAATCCTGGAAAACAGTGATCTCCGGTATAGGAAAAGCATGAACCACCATCAAAGTTCTGGCAGGGAGGACGGACTTCTGCAGGCTGCAGCTACAACTTGCGATATAACCACCACCATCAACCTTCTTTATACCAGTAGATAAAATACACCACTTTGCACGTTACTTCGAAGACTACGAAGTACTTTTCACAGAGATTATCATCAAAGTTAACTGGACGGTTATTGAAGGATTACTTGCTAAAAAGTTTTCATAAGAATTCGTATTGCAGAGGTACGTGTGGCGAGTAACAAAACAGAGAAGCTAGCTCAATTCCAAAGAAAAGAAAAGGAATTCTCAAGAAAACTTCAAAAAAGAGTAGGATAAATGGAGTTTAAAGACAGCATTTTGTTTCAAAACAGCATGTATGGATAGAGCTGCCCGTATATATAGTTTGCACTTCTGCCAAAAGGAAGGGGAATAATACCTTGAATTTAAACAAAGGCCAGATGATAAAAGCATTACCAAGAATTCAAAGGGAACTGGTCTTGCATATGTGAAATTATTATAGCATAAACTAAAAGATATAGAAGTTTTCTGTAGCTATTTTACTGTTCTTCCGCTCACATATCAATGGATATTTCCATAGTGATTTTTTTAAAAAAATTCATTTGGATCCTCGAATTTTTATTTTGTATAATTGAACCCTTTTGAGCTCAAATTAAGACCCGGTTGCATATTTTTTTGGGAGGAAGGGTTGAATTGAAAGATATAGGATTGAAGTAAAAATGACAGGTTAAATAGGTGGCGGCTTTGAAACTTGTTGAAAAGTTTATTTCAGTCCTCCATTTTTTTAGCTACTAGATTAACCAGTCCCTCTAGTTTTCAAAAATTCAATTTTTATATCAAATTTCATTTTTCTTCTTTTTTTTTCAATCTTTTTTTAGAGAGGGGTCACTAAATTCCGGTGCAAAAAGAGAGTTTCTATTGGAAACGATTTTGACCATTGAAATGATTGATTTCTATGTCAAATAGTTTCAATGATAAGAGAAGTTAAGATTATATGTTTTTATTACCTTAAAAGTATATATATAAAAAATCTAAACTCAAGAATTTTTATTTTATTTTGGATTGATTATGGGATTTGGGGCGATTTTTTTTTTTTTGTGTTTTTGGAGACTAATGATTGGTTTAACAAGATTTCAAGAGTATTTCCTATGTGTTTTGGGAAACAATGAGTTGAAAATATGTTTTTGAATGAAAAAAAATAAGAACCCTATTTTTTCAGCCACCACAGTTGCTGAAATTTGGGGTATTATAAATGACTGATGCGCTCTCTATTTTTTTTTTTTTTGTCAAAGAATGGGGTGGATGACATATTGTCCATACCATTAACTTAAAAAAAAAAAAAAAACTCATGCTCTTGGGCCTTTTTTTAGTTGGTAGGTGCTTTGCCTGGTTTGCTAGACTCACAGGGCTTAATCTCATTCTTTTCTTCTTCTTTTTATTTTATTTTTTATTTTTTTATGTTTTTTTAGAATAATTTTTAAATTTATGTTTTAATTAATACATATTTTCTGTGATTTTGTTTGCTTATTTAACCTTTTCTAAATAACAATTATTTTTTAATAATATTGGATGTGTTTAAGTTCTTAAGAGATTACTATGATTCATGTGTAATTTTTTTTAATAATTTATATAGGTTAAATATTTATTTTTTCATGATACTTTTAATATATATAGTGTGATTATCCCACATGAGGCGTCAAGCTCAAAAATGGGCTCGCGTCACCAAGAACAAAATCGTGAGGGCGATAAGGTCCAAAGCGGACAATATACAACATGTTGGACCGGGCTGTTACATGTAGCCTTACTTAATATTTTTTTTTTCTTTTATTTTTTTTGATAAATTTTACGTGTGTGTCGATTTCTATTACAAATTAATTTTAATAAATAAATTCATTAAATATAATCAGATAAATAATCCATGTTATTGTGATTGTTTATATATATTTGCTATTATTGCCTTTATTTTTTTTTCAAATGATTCAAATCAACTTATTTAATTGATTAAAACTATAACCGGGTTATTGAATTTTTTTTTAAAAAAACAAAATGCTAGGAGCACGGACTCGCAGCATAACTCAAAAACCATTCTAGTTAAAACCATATGAAAACTTTGTTCGTCTATGGATGCTATCACCTTAGGCTCATCTATAAACAGACTGACCACACAATTGCATTAGCAATTCTCTCCAGGATGCACTTTAAAAGAGAAAAAAGAAAAGATCAGACCCACATCTGATATAAACCATATTAATGGAGTGAGAGGTTCATGATCATGGGACTCTTTTACGAGCCATAAAACACAGAAAGTTCTTGAATCATAAGCTGAGTACAAATTCCAACTATCTTACACTATTACTACAAAAATAAAGAGCGAGATTTCGGACAAAGACTCATCTTCCTATTCCCATATATAAAGGCAAGAAAACACTGAAGAATGGCCCTTACACGAGCCAAGTTTGTATGTTTCATGTTCCACAGTGGAGCGTATATAGCAATCTCAAACTTTATACACAATGATATGCACTTTACATTAGAGTGATCATATATTACAATCATTCCTGAACACTGACCTGACCTTCAAATTAAGGCAAGATTCATGGCTAAGCTTCTGATATTTCATATTCTTCCTGCAACAAAACTGATGGTAAGCAATTGTTAAACTTAATTGACTGTATCCCTGATGCCCTCCCATCCTATCTGTAGCAGAAGCTGCAAAAGTTACCAAATGGAAAAAAAGTAAAACATTCTACCCCATGTTCAAACAATGTGCACTACCCACGCTAGTATAAATTAGCGGGGCCAACAGAATTCACTATTCTCCACAATCATTATCTGCTGATCAAGATGTCTCTGCAAATTCATTAAACCCAACCACCACTACTACTTTTTATTACTTCTTGCCTCTGCCTTCCAATCTCTTCGACCAAACTTGGTGTTATCTGTTTCACTAATCCACAAGCTAACAGAATTCTTAGAATGAGTTTCCCTCTCTTGTGATGGCCCTGTCATTATTCCAGGGGCTGAGCAGACAGTCTGGCTTTTAATATTAAACGGCAATGCAGTAATAACAGCAGCGTTATGTGTTTCTTCCAGATTCTTACATGCATGAGCTCTTCGTGCATCTTTTTTCCAATTTCTTTTACAAGGATTAGGGGTTATGTTATTATTATGATGCCCATTCAGTTCCACTTCTCCTCGTGGTGGTGTTGGTTGGTTTGTCACAGAGGCCTTCTTTGTATCTGCTTCACGGCGTTTTCGGGCCCTGTATCTACGTTGCCGTTCACGGTTCTTCAGTCGTTTAGTAGTGTCATTATGGCTTTTGGAGAGCTCTTCTTCATCATGAGTCTTTGTCATGAAACCATCTTGTATTATAGAAGGATTAATGATTTTCCCATTCTCCATTTTGTATAACAACTATCAAAAGAAAAGAAAAGAAAAATTAAAACAGAAAAGGAATCAAACTACGGCTCTATTCATAATTTTTCAGAAGAAATTCACGTTTCCTACCAGTGATTTAGCTTTCTGGTTCATGCAATATCCAAGTGCTTATTGTTCCATTATCTATTTAGTCAACAAATGGAGAAAGATTGCAATATCTGTGCAAGCAACACCACACTATTCAACCGGAGGAATGCAACACTGTAAACTTCTTAAAACCTATCAACATTCAAACATTTGAGCAAAGAGAACTCAATTTCAGTGATCTCATTTGCCTGTTACTTAGAGAAAAACTTGCCTTTTCCTCAGCATCAATCCAAATTGATAGGAGCACTGCATCCAAGATATGTTTCCCAAAAATGACTTCAAATTTTAGAAGACTATGCCCTGGGAGATTTTAAACACGAGATACACTTTAGTTTTACAACCCTATACACACGATACTTGTCCATCATACAATGACTTTTCGATCACAAAAAAAAACTAAAATAAAAATAAAAATAAAAATCATAAACAAAAGCATTCAATAAAAGTTATTGACAATTTACTTTACAACATGACACTAGGTCCTTAGATACCTTAGAAACATTGATAATACATCTTCATCACGCTAAAACTATGCATAATAGACATTCATCTCACTAAAACTTTTGAATTACAAAAGCACAAGGATATTTATAATACATATTAGCAGGCAAGCAAAGTATTGAACGATTCAGCTTTAAAACACAAACACATCAATAGCTTCTTAATGCTTGACATATTGTCACGTATACTCAGTGGTTGCACATCATGTAACATAATGATTCCAGCAAACAATTCATCAATATTTTTCCCCCATTTTCATTGAATCTTAAGAGATTCTATCCATCCATCTTGCATAATTTTAGACATCCAACCTCATTTACACACGTAGTAGGTTAATTTCGGATAGTCAGTTTTATGGCAAGTCAGCGACTTAAACACTCATCAAACACACATAAAAAATCCATCATAAACTTCCTAAGCAAAGCTTGAAAACCTATAATGGGTTGTCATTTAATTGAACAGAAATAACTTATGTCATACAACCACAAGCAGGCATACCCTGTAGAACCATTTCTATAGGAAACAACGAATCAACCATGAAAAGTTCAAGAAAAAGGCATTAAAGCAACATTTTAGCATTCAAAGGCAAGAAAAAGGTTTTTTTCCTTTAAAAAAAAAAAAGAAAACAAGTAAAAGATGATTGGATTAATATAAAGCAAGGGATCGGTAATCTAAGCTCAAGAAAAAAATAAATTTGGTGAAAGAGAGAAATTAAACATTACCTCTTCAAAATGCAGCAATTGGCTAAGATAGAGTTTGTGGATTGTGATTTGAATAGAGAGCGAGAGAGACGAGTGGAGGTTGTTTGCTACGCGGTGTGTAACCGGTCACTGTCGGATTTCGGAACGAAACAGCGAGGGCCTTGCATTCGAGGCGTTTTAGGAATCCAAACTTTGCTGCTACCGAGAAACAATGAAGAATAAATTCATCAGCTCGCGCTATCTTCTTTAGGTTTATTAATTAGAACAATATTCGAGAATGCCATGATGGGGTGGTGGCGCAGTTGGCTAGCGCGTAGGTCTCATAGCTTCTGAGTTATCCTGAGGTCGAGAGTTCGAGCCTCTCTCACCCCATTTCTTTTCTTTTTTGTTATCCTTTCCGTTACAGAAACTCACCATCCAAGGTATGCATGCCCTGCTTTTGGACTTGGACCACCATCGGATGGAATTTTTTATACTAAGAAATCACTGGAAAATCATAAAGGAACCTTAATACTAGCATTGATAAGCCTTTAAATGTTAATTGAATATTCTCTATCAATTTAGGATTTAACTAACAAGTTCTCATTCAAAACTATGGCTTTTTCTGTTGAATTTTAGTTTTCATCCATATTGTCCATCTGACCCAAACCAATAACTCTATTTCAACTTCAAATCATAAAGCATTCATATTTACGCTCTCTAATCATAGAACTTCACGGTATATTCGAATTAACAATATTGAAAAAAAAAAAAACTAAAAAGAAGAAGAAGGAGATTGAGTTGTTAAAGTGTAAAATTAAAAAAAGAATTAATTATAAAAATAAAATAAAAAAACCAAGTCAACATGGGTTAACTTGCCAAACTCATTACTCGGGTTATGAGATCAAGATAACCCTATATAAAAGAAAAGAAAAACCTTGAGAGGTGTAGCTCAACTGGTCAGGCCTTGAGTTTGCTCTTTAGAGATCACTAGTTCGAGTCTTTCAAACCTCAGGGCCACTGAAGGTTTACACGGTCGTTAACTTCAGGGCCCGTGGGATTAGTTGAGGTGCGCGCAAGCTGGCCTGGACACCCACGTTAATACAAAAAATTATGAAGTCTAATTTAAAAAAATACTAAATTAAAAAATGATAAAAAAAAAATAAACAGAGTCAACCTACCAAACTCGTGATTCAGGTCATGAGATCAAGATAATCTCATAGAAAAAAAAATATAAAAAAGATAATTATGAAACTCAATTTCCAAGAAACTTGAAGAATGAAATTGAAAAAATAAAGTCAATTTGAAAAGGTTAATCTTCGCTGCTAAGGTACCACACTTGCTTTTGGACTGATGCATATAGTATATCACTTCTTGAACCACTAATGCATTATTAATATTGATGCATCTAAGAATAAAATTGCTCTAAAAAAGGCCAATTAGTTCATCTAAGTGTGGTCGTAACATGTTCACTGACACTTTTGTAATGAGTTTGTAAATGACGTTACAAAGGCTAATAGGGAAAAATTGTTTAAAACTTGTGGACCTCTCTTTTTTAAGGATCAAAACTATCAGAGTCTCAACCAATTCTATATCAAAATAACCATTCATAAAGCTGATCGGGCTAGATGCCTGATGGTAGATATTATTACCCATCACCTGTCAATATGCATGCTTACTATTTGAAAATATCATTACCCTCCACCTGAAAATAAATCCATTTAAACTGGGATCTTGAGCGGAAACTTGAATTCTCTACAACAATAAAAAATGAAAGGAATTCAAGGACCTCAATTAGTTTCTATTTATTTATATGCACAATCCTTCATAACTTTTCATGGCTTTATACGAAAGTTATTTTCACACCATCTTTCCTAGGAATTTGAATTACTAAGCCTTCAAATGTTAATTGAATATTTTCTATCAATTTAGCAAATAAAATTCCCTCTTAATTTAGGATTTAACTAAGAAGTTCTCATTCAAAACCATGGATTCTTCTGTTGAATTTTAGCTTTCATCCGGATTGCCCATCTGACCCAAACCAATGACTTGTCATTTCAACCTCAAATCTTACAGCATCCATATTTATGCTCTCTAATAGGACTTCTTAGTTATAATACTAGCAAATATAACATTTATATGCAACATTGTTGCTTCTCAGGACTCTTTATTCTACCCTTGTGAATAGTACCCACCACATATAGTAAGGATTGTTCTTCTCTTCAAATTGGTAGCGAGAAAAGAAAGTAATTGCAACAAACATGAGAAAGGGAAGGGTAGAGGATGAATTTGTGCTTCTAGATACTGTTTCGGTTGTTTTTTAGTCTATAGTGGTGGTTGAGATGTTATGATGTAGTGCTAGAACAAGTTGAGTTAAGTGGTTTAGTGGTCGAGTTTAGCTAGTTGGTAAAGTATTGTCGGGTCAACTATTAATCGTGTCACATATGTATCCTGGTTATTATATATGAATTTTTGTATTTGATTTTGATTTTTAAGTCTTTGGATTTGTCAATTATGTTTTTAGGTTCGTTGGAAGATCTTCTTTTTAATTTTTATTCTAACACTCATCGTGAAGCTTAATAACATAACTTTATCTATGCTTAATTAAGCAAAACATAGACGAGTACTCTTAAAAATCAGTTTTTTTAGCTTATAATAAGATTGGTTTGCGTTGTGATGTGGATTAGATCAATGTTTTTTAACGTAAAAAAATGTCTAAGCATTACTAATGTACTTTATAATATTTTTTTTTTTGTGAACTCAAATATGATTCATATTGGATGACATGTTTCTTAAATATTGATATGATAATATATTAAAAGTTTTTTTTTCAAATATTGAGATGATGACATATTGGATCGACCTGAGTTATCTTGTCAAATCTTTGACTTCGATCATGAGACCATGATAACACTATAGAAAGAAAATCATAATAAATTATGACGGTCAACTCCTAATCAACCAGAGTCAACTTGGGTTATTAGATCAGGATAACCTCATGGAAAGAAAAAAAAAAAATTATTAAGCCCAAATTCCAATCAACTCAATGCTGAAAGGTGAAATGGAAAACAATTAATTAAAAAATAGGAGAAAAAAACATCTCAAGTCAATTGAGCTATCCTATTAGACCTATGACCTAGATGAGATCATGATAACTTTATATATATATATAAAAAAGCTTCATTTCCAACATATCCAATGTTTAAAGTTGAAATTGAGGGAGAAAACACTAAATCCATGAGATTATGATAACTCCATAAAAAGTAAATTGAAAACAAATATGAAACCCAATTCCCAAACAAATTAATATTCAATGATAAAATTTGAAAAACAGAATAAATAAAAAAGAAGAAGAAGATTGAGTTGTTGAAGTGTGAAATTGAAGAAAAAAATTCAATTAAAAAAGAACAAAAAAAAACCAGGTCAACCTTAGTTAACTTTTCAAACCCACCACTCAAGTTTTGAGATCATGATAAACCAATAGAAAACAAATAAAAAAATTATAAAGCCCAATTTAAAAAATACTAAATTAAAAAAGGGCTTAAAAAAATAAACAGAGTCAACTCGGGTCAACCTGCCAAACTCATGATCGAGGTCATGAGATCGAGATAACCTCATAGGAAAAAAAAATTAAAAAGCTTAATTTCTAAGCAACATAATGTTGAAGGATGAAATAAAAAAAATCAATTTTAAAAAGTCAATCTTCGCATCTAAGGCACCACACTTGCTTTTGAAATGGTGCAGATAGGGCATCACTTAAGCCACTAATGCATTATTAGCACTGCTGCGTCCTAGAATAAAATTGCTCTAAAAGGGGCTAATTAGTTCATCTAAGTGTGGTCGCAACTTGTTTACTAGCACTTTTGTAATGAGTTTGTAAATGGCATTACAAAGGTTAATAGGGAAAAAATGCTTAAAACTTGTGGACCTTTCTTTCTTATGGGTTAAAACTATCAAAGTCTCAGCCAATTCTGCGTCAAAATAACCATTCATAAAGGTTGATCCGGCTAGATATCGGATATCATCACCCACTACCTGCTAGTATGTTTTAGAGAAAAAAGATGGAAGTCATCATTACTTGAAGCCTTAAAAAACCTTATACTCATCAACACAACATAAACCTCCTCCTTAAAAAAAGGCTTATTTAAATTCAAAATACGTTGTTGAGATAATTTAGGCAACGACACTAACTCCATACAATGAGTAGTAATAGTTTCCTTTGGACAAAACAAATTCTTAGAAAATTGAAGGGTTTCCTCCAACAATGTAGTATCATCAGTGCACCAAACCCCATCTAAAAGAAACAACATATTGTTTTGGTTCCTTCTTCTTTACATAGTCGTCTAGGCATGAAAAAATTTAGTATTCCTATCACTATGTCTAACCTACTACTCTTTTGATTTTTAGAACCAAAATAAGTTCTTCCTGTTGAAGAGCAATATTATAATTGCAACGTAATGATTATTCTAGAGCAAAGAAGGAATCATTATACTTAAACAAATGATTTCATTATATTGACATTCTTTTATTTGTTAGGGTTTGCTTTTCATTACATGTTATCTCATATTCAAAGTGTCTACGAATATTCTGGTGTTAAATTGAAAATCAATGTTATGAAATAGAATGTTAGTTTATAGTTTAGAAAAATTAAAATAACAAGGAAAATAATTAACAAAAATTAGATTTTTTTTCATTTTCATTGTTAAAAATACGCCAAAAAATTAGTTTGGTCCTTGAAGTTTTAATTTTCATATTTATTTGGTTCTTGTTGTTTTAGAATTTTATGTTTTGATTCTAAACTTTATTTTTTTATGTTTCATCCCTAGATGTTGAGAGATGAGATGGAAATTCATCTGAAAGTAGGGAGGAGAGAGAAAGTATTTGTCAACCATATTTAGATCATGAAAAAACCAATCTTTATGTCAATAGGTTTGTGTTAGAGAGAGGAGTTCAATGGCAGAGTTTTTCCTCTTCAAAACATGTCATAAAAAGTAGATCAGGCCCTATGAAGATGTTTTTGGACTCGATTTGAATTTTCGTTGTTAAAGTGACTATCGGGTAAAAAAATGGGTTTATTAAAGTTTTTAAGATGTTTTTGAGGTATTTTTTTTAAAAACCAATAAGTTGAAATTTGGGTTTTAAAGTCCCAAAAACTTGGACCTTAACTTTCTAGCCATTAGAGGTGGTATAAAAATGCGCTAGTGGAGGATACATCATATGCCCATTAAAAAAAAAACAAAGGAAGAAAACTAGGCATGATAGGGTTTTTTATTTTTTATTCTTGTGACAATTATGCAAGCCCAAGCTCCTTGCCTCTTTTTAAATGAATATTTTGTTTAGTTTTATTTTTTTTTAATTTATAATAAATTTATTGTAACTAAAATTAAGAGAATATTATGATAATATTAATAAGAGTATAACTCATTAATCATACAATATCAATTTTTCTAACATTAGTTATCTCAAGAAATATATTCATTTCAAGAATTCATGAAGCGTTTAGAAAAATGTAATTATATCGAAAAACAACATGAGTAAAGGAAATACAAAGTAGGAATGAACATTTTTTGTTCGGTCCGGTTTTGGATCAAAATAAATAACCAAATAAAAAAAAATCTAGTTTTTGAACCGAATCGAAAACCGATTTTAACCGACCAGTTTTGGTTTGGTTTGGTTTTTCCCCTTCCAAACCAGTTCTGTTCGATTCACTAGCTAGCTTGGAAATCTAGGAAATGACACATTTTATGTACAAACATCTCATAAGTTCCAAAAAAGAGGTTGCTTTTAGGAACCCAATCCTTCTCAAGAAAACCAGCTTTTATGCTCATAAGCATCTTATCATGAAAAGTAGACACAATGCCATAAATTGAGTTTCTTAACACAACAACCATGGCACAAGCTTCTGCAAGTAGAGGATTGCCTCGGTTTTTTGTTGTTGCAACATCTCTTCTTGTTGTGGTGGAGTATTCCATTTAATAGTAATTGGCCCCATCAACTATTGGGGTTACAAGCTTGTCTTCTTTCCCATGAAAGCTTTAGTAACAATTGAAAAAGCTCCTTACGAGGGAGTCATGGCTCGTTTGAGTCAAAAATTTAGTGTGTTCTAGTTCGACAAAGAAGAAGAAAAAGTTGAGAATGAGTCTGTAAGGTTCGTTGAGTAGGTGTGTGCGCGTCTCTGTGGGGGGGGTTGGCTGGCTAAGATCCAGATAAGGTTTTTCTGGATTTTAATAGAGAGATAAACAAGAGGGAGTAAGTGTTGTGGGTGGGATGGGGGGTGGGGTGGGTTTGCTAGGGCTAGAAAAAGGAAGGAAAACTATTTATAGTACCACACTACCACCGGTTTTTTTTATTTTTATTTGAACCAGTTCGGTTTGGTTTATTCGGTTTCAACTTTTTAAAACTGAAATCGGACCGAACTTAATTAATTTTTTTTTCTAATTGGTTTTTTTTTTTACAGTTTGTTTTTTCAATTATTTTTTTTATTATCTCAATTTAATCAGTTTTTTTTTCCCATCCCTGATACAGAGACATTGTAGAATTTATCTTCCAAACAATATCAGTTACTAAGACGTAACGTATACTCTACCGATCCTTTAGCAGCCGACTATATAAAACTTTATATATAGCCTCCTCTAATGTTTCGTGGCCGTCGTTGGGGACATAAAGAATATATCCTTTGTCTAAATAGAGGTTATCTGCAAACATTTTATTAGGCACAATAGCACTATGCAAGTATCTCTCACGTTGATGATCATCTGAAATTCTCAATCAAGAAATAAGGACGGGAAAAATTCATCAACCACATTACTTTTAAACAACTTTTTATATATGAACTATACACCATATATGTTATGGTGGGGTGTTTATAAGTCTCGTAGCGGTTGTTTTTCATGTGTTTTTTTTTTAAAATATATCAAAATAATATATTTTTATTTTTAAAAAATTATTTTTTATAATAGTATATCAAAATGATCTGAAAATATTAAAATTTTAATTTAAAATAAAATAAAAAATAAAAAATAAAATATTTTTAAACATAAATACAAATATACCTTAGAATCAGGTTTAGGTTGAAAAAGGGAGCCGCTGAAGCCTGGGACCATAAATTTTCAAATAATTTGCCTAACTTCAATTGCGGTCTCTTAATTTCCGGTTATGATAATGTGGGTCCTTACGTATCACTCCCGGAATAGAATCATTACATTACAAAGAAATTAGTAACTTATTTCTCGTTCAGTTTTGTAAAAGACCATGATCGCATGCTTGACCAACCTTAGGTAACTCATCAAAAATGCAACTTGGATTATAGAATTAAATAACTTAAAAACATTATTTTTGTGAAACAATTGTTATTTAATTATATAAAAATAAAAATATATGTTATTAGAAAAACAATTATATACAACTGAAAAAAATAATGATGATAAGCTATAAAAAAAGCTTATTGATATTATAAAAAGACTGTTATAATTTTATTCAAAAACAAAGTAAAAATTGAATGATATTTAATAAAATAATATCTAATATATATTCTTAATTAATTTAAATATTCAATAAACTAATATTTTTAATTAATTAAAAAAATTAAATTAAAAAAAGCAAGCTAGGTGTGCGAGTTTTTTTTTTAATTTTTTTTTTCTCAAGATCTCCTTTTTTTTTAATAGGCAATAATGACCTATGGTGCCAGATGACTTCTTGCCTACTATTTTGTTTTTCAATCATTTTTGGTAATTGAAAAATCGAAATCCAAGTTTTAACCGAGCTTTCAAGTTATTTTTACTAGAAAACACTTAAAAAATACAATAAAGATCTCTGTAAAACATTTATCAACCCATAACACCTCCAAAACTAAAAGGAAAATCAACCAAATCAAAAAAAAAATCTAAATGGAGCCTAATCTACCTTTCCAGACATGTTTATAGAAAATACCATTAGCTTCAAGATACTCTCATCGAATGTATCTTGTAGATACCAAGATCAGTTATTTTGGTTGCTAGAATGTGGTCAACCAAATATTTTATCTCTTATCTGTTGTTTTTCGATAACTCTTTCCAGTCTC
>Ga0307517_10007706_pt1 | contig 15633 bp, 11 predicted proteins | sample 23_EM_MG_FD_194515 | JGI IMG/M metagenome (GOLD analysis project Ga0307517, IMG submission 194515) | Populus trichocarpa ectomycorrhiza microbial communities from riparian zone in the Pacific Northwest, United States - 23_EM | ecosystem: Host-associated > Plants > Roots > Unclassified | place...
AAAAAGGATGTTATACGGTCTGTGCTTTACTTTAACTACAAATTTCAAAATATTTGATTAATTTAATATACATTGCAGTTTTATATAAAACTTTCTCAAATCTTAATTATAATTTTTCTTAAATTTTTTTTCTTTTCAAATGGCAATATTTGGCTTCCAACCTTTCCGTACCACCCATACTTTTAAAACCCGATCCGGCTGATCGACTCGAGACCCGGCCGACTCGGGGCTGGAATTGGATCGGGTTTAAAAAAAATAGGGAAAGTCAAAACTCGGGATGACCCGGATAAAAATCCGGTTGCAACCCATTAACTTTTATTTTATTTTTTACCAAAATGATGTCGTTTTGATTTTTTAAAAAAATCAAAATTGACCCAGGCGACCCGGTGACCAGATCAAAATCCGGAATTCGTGCTTTAGACCGGACCGGGTTTAAAAACTCTGGTTCTTAGGCTCGTGTTTGATCTCTTTGACTTTTGTTTTTTTTACCAAAACAACGACGTTTTGATCTTTTTAAAAAATCAAAATTAACCCGAGCAACCTGGTAATCCAATCAAAACTTGAAACCCGGGTCTTAGACTGGACTGAGTTTAAAAACTCTGATTACATCTTCCTAGGCAACTGAAGAGCCATGCTGGTGTTGCCAATTTTACATTGATGATTCATTATAAAATTGTGATAAATGATCACACTTGGTTCATACCCTTTTTTGTTCATCTCATCAAATAATATTTTTTTCATTTAATTTAACGACTAGTTTGTGTATAATTAATTCTTCCTTTTGTTCTCTATGTATTTCATTAATAAATAAAAAACAGTATTTCTTTTTCTTTATGCATGGATTATTAAATAAAAATATATAATAATGTGAAGAGCATGTTTACATCGACAGCACTCAAGCTTAAAATTCTTCTTTAGAAGCTCGAAAGCAATTTGGCATTCATCTAAGGAACAGCGAGATGTTGTAATGGCAAGAATCCTTCTTTAATCCTGACCCATCAAAAACTCGCAAGGTCACTCTCATATGATACCAGCACAAACTGCTCACATCATTTTCTGCAGTATAGCAGTTTAATCCTGATCGAGCAATGGGATAATGCACCTCGTCAATATTGTCCAGACAAATGAAAAGCAGAGCGCTGGCCTTTTTGCTAGTGTACTGCAGAAGCAGCCATCGACTTAAAGTGTGCGCAGACTCTAGAAATCAAAAGCTGAATTCCAGTACTAGGTAAATGACTGCTTAAAATGCATAAAAAGAACTTAAGCTTATGCTGCTGATGCTTTAGAGTCCTACCCTTTTCAAGAAAACTGTTAAAACTGTAGGATCTCATGATGATGGCAACCGAGGTATCCTCCACCATCACTGTGTGTGTTCTAAAACTGTAGATTCTCTGGATAAATGAGACTATGCTTACCGATTCTCTCTACAGAAAGATTGCCAGCCTTGTCACCCACACATTCATATCAGCTCCAATAAAACCTGTTGTAACTTGGATAATAGAACATGATTAAGAGAACCCTCGAGCTCACCTTTTTGAATCATTGCTTTGTTAAGATTAGTAGAGGTCACAATGTTAGATGCAAACTCAAAACTTGAAATACCTATTTTAAGTAAGAAAATTCATCACATAGAGGAAAACAAGACTGGCTATGGTACACTGTACTTTAAACACATAGATTCAAGTCAACATACAATGCAAGGTGAGCTCTATTGCCAAAAACAGATCCATGGAAGTCACCATAAATGTTATAGACCATTCACTAAAGTTCAAGAACTGAGTACTGTGATAACTTACAAGAGGTGGTCACCATAAAAGTTAACTTACAAGAGGTAGTCACCATAAAAGTTACAGATCATTCACTAAAGTTGAAGAATTGAGTATTGTGATAACTCACAAGAGGGACAGCAACCTACAACAGCACTTGAATAGGAAAATTTCACTTCATTTTCCTACCTTGAGAGCTTCCACGCATAAATCAGCTTATGATTTCATCACGAGATTCCAGATCTAATAACATCTGAAATGTAGATGAATCTGCCGAGAATCTTTTACCAACCATTTCATCAATAAGTCGTATAGCAGTTGATGAGTCCTGATTTTGAAGAAATCCTTGAATGATAACATTATAAGAGCAACTATCCGGCAAGAAGCCCTCGTCTTTCATTTTTCGAAACAATTTGTATGCTTCATCTGACTGCCCTTCTCTAGGAAGTCCCTTGATCATGACATTCTATGTCCATACAGTAGGTCATATTCCATCCATAGAAAGCTTGGAAAATAGTTCCTTTGCAACTTCAAGCTTCCCAGCAATAAACATGCCTTGAATAAGAATATTATCAACGACGATATTAGGTTCTATTTTCCTCTTTTGCATTTCCTTAAGCAGTTGTAATGCCTCATCTAAATGTCCATGTTTGCAGAAGCTATCTAGCAAAATTGAGTAAGTCATCAATCTGGAAGAAGGCTAGAACAACACATCAACTTGAAAAGTTTTAGAGCTTCTTGAGGTCTCCCTACGTGGCACAGACCTTGCATAACAGTGCTGTAAGTGACAGTATTAGGAGTCAATTCTGTTTCAGACATTTCAGCAAGAAGAGATTTTCCATCGTTCATCCTTCTACTCTTGCAATATCCATTGATCAAAGATGCTGCAACTATGTACATCAGGTGCACAACCCTTGCCAACCATGATGGCAAACATATTTTTGGCCTCTTTCATTTGGCTTCGTAAACAGTATCCATCTATCAAAGCATTATAAGTGCAAACATTTGGCCCTGCACCTTTTTCGGTCAATCCATCTATCAAAGCATTATAAGTGCAAATATTTGGCTCTGCACCTACCAAAAAGTAAATTTTGATGCCTGGTAAGCAGTTGGGCCAGGCATCCTACTAAGCAGTAGGGCCAGGCATCAAGACTCCCCCATATAGCTCTCACGCCCACATCCCAGGGAGGCGAGAACTTCTAATTGTCAGTATAGAGGAGTTAAAATCGTAAATTCGGGATTAGAATATTCCAAGACACCACACCTAATCGTACTTTACTCCGCTGCAGCAAAATTATCTTTAACCAGTAGAAGTTTGCATCAATAGAGCTTCGGCTTACCCTTGTTCTCAATCTACTGATTTTTCAATTAAACAAATGGGTTCAGTTGATTTAAAAAGATTCCACATTTTAATGAAAAGTTCTTTCCAACTAACTACATTCAGCTTTTAAGATCAATCGATGCCCCTCTGGACTTGGCAGGGGGGCATAGATATGTTTCCAAGTATGTGAGGCCTTACGACATCTGAGTCCCCCTATGGGCCTGCCAACGGAGACATCAACTTGTGAGACATGAAGAGACAGAAAAAGAGAGCAGAACGAGCTGGATATTACCTGTTACAAACACCAATCACAAGCATAAAACTGTCACTGTTCTAAATCAAAAGCAGTTGCAATTAAAGGGTTTTGGTCCCAACTTCTCCAACATGAACTTGTGACAATACGCAATTAAGGGATTTGAATATAACATGTATGTATTGTAGTGCAGAAACTGTATAGCAGGACAAGAAGGACTGACATTGATTGCACGAAAGTAGCTCCCGTTTCACTGGTGCTATTAGGGTTTTACCGCAGCTCAGATGAACATAAACCAAAAACGCACTCTAGATTCTTCATTCCTAATCTCCAGAAGACGAAAAATTCCCAAAACAGTATCATGTAGGCCCATTTTTGTTAATGCTGTGTGTTTTCGAAATCTTTAAATTCTCTACATAGATGAGCTGAGCTATTCTACCTACAGCAAGTTTACAAGCCTTTTCAACAACACCATCCAAATCAGCTCCGATAAAACTTGGCTAATTGCACAAGATCATGAGAATCATCAGGTTCACATTTCTAACTCATTCCTTCATTAGGATTAGTACAAGTTACAACATTAGGTACAAATTCAAAATCTAAAATACCTAAAATAAGTTAGAAAATTTATAGCACTGAGGAAAATAAGACCAGTCATGATACGATATGTCAATTATACACAGATACATTCGTATCACACACAATAAGAGGTGAGTTTAGTGTCTAAACAAGACGCAAAAAAGTCACTACCAGGTGTTGCAAACCAGTCATTAAAGTTGACGACCCTCAATATGCACAGCAGCCAACAACAGGACTTGATAAGAAAACTCACTTCATTTTTCTATGTTGAGAGCTTCCACGCATAAATCGGCTTATGATTTCATCATGAGATTCCAGATCCAATAACATCTGAAATGTAGATGAATCCGCCGAGAATCTTTTACCAACCATTTCATCAATAAGTTGTACAGCAGCTGTTGAGTCCTGATTTTGAAGAAATCCTTGAATGATAACATTATAAGAGCAACTGTTCGGCAAGAAACCATCAACTTCCATTTTTCTAAACAATTCGTATGCTTCATTTGACAGCCCTTCTTTAAGAAGTCCCTTGATCATGACATTGTATGTCTGTACAGTAGGTTGAATTCCATCAGTAAAAAGCTTGGAAAATAGTTCCTTTGCAACTTCAAGCTTCCCAGCAATAAACATCCCCTCAATAATAATAGTATGAAGGACGATATCAGGCTCTATTTTCCTCTCTTGCATTGCCTTGAGCAGTTGTAATGCCTCATCCAAATGCCCATCATGTTTGCACAAGCCATCTAGCAAAATCGAGTAAGTCATCAAATTTGGAAGCAGGCCAGAAGAACACATCTCCTTGAAAAGCTTTTGAGCTTCTCGGGGTCTCCCTACTTGGCACATGCCATGCATAAGAGTGTTGTAAGTGACAGTATTAGGAGTCAATTCTTTTTCAGACATTTGAGTAAGTAATGCTTTTGCCTTATCCATCCTTCTACTCTTGCAATATCCATTGATCAAGATGCTGTAACTATGTACATCAGGTGCACAACCCTTGCCAACCATGATGTCAAGCACTTTGTGGGCCTCGTTCATTTGGTTTTGTAAACAATATCCATCCATCAAGGCACTGTAGGTGTAAACATTTGGCTCAACACCTTTTTCGGTCATCATTTCAAAGACGCACCGAGCTTCTAAAACCATCCCTTCTTTGCAGAGTCCATCAACCAAAATATTGAACGTCACTGTATCTGGCATAACATCCTTACCAACCATTTCTTTGAACAATCTAGTAGCTTCATTCAGTTGTCCTAAATTGCAGAAGCCATGGAGTATGGAGTTGTAAGTAAAAACATTTGGTGAAATGCCCCGATCCACCATCTTAGATAAGAAGTCCATGGCATCATTAAATAGCTTATCTTTGCAAAGGCTGTCTATGATTGTACTATATGTCACCACATCTGGCTTGCACCCATTTTGTTCCATCTTCTTGAACACGTGAACAGCCATATTTGTGTTGCCAGTTTTGCACAAACCATTGATTATAGTATTATAGCTAATTACATCAGGCTCATGCCCTCTCCGCACCATCTCATTAAACAACTCTGCAGCATCTTTAATCTTCTCCTCGTTGCAGAGCCCATTAATGAGTGTATTGAATGTGATAACATCAGGTTGAATACCCAGTTTGAACATCTTACTCAAGACAGAGACAGCAAAATGAGCATGGTTCAAGCGACAAAGAGAGTTAATCAATATATTGAGAGTATAATCATTGTGGGCAACTCCAAACAAATCAATTTGATCGCACAAAGAGACAACAGTGGAATACTGTTTGCTTTTGGCAAAGGACCCTAAGAATTTGCAAAATTCCACAACAGAAGGCCTAGGATTCATCCGGACCATGCTATAGAATGAAGCCAAGGCATCATCAATGCTAATGTTATTGGTAGTATTACTAACAAACCCACCATTTTTTTGAGGCAAAAAAGGATTATTTGTACAGGTAGAGGTGGTAATGTGGTGATGATTGAAGAATAAAGGAAAGATACCCATTTCCATATGATGTTGAGGGACCCGAATAGCAGAAGAAGCAATAGCTCTGAAAGCGCTATTTCGCATGAACATCATCGTTGTTTGGTTAAAAAGCTGCTGATCTCTCTCTCTCTCGCTCGCTGTTCCTTTGCCTCCTGTGAAGCTGGAGATGGTCGCAAACTTCACCGTCCAATTTCTCATGGTCAACATTTTTTCACTAATGGTTACCATTTGTAGGCCGAAATAATCGAATTTTAATATTAATAAATAATCGGCCTGGCCCAATTAATTAATAGAATGAGAGATATCTTGACAGGCCCTGTTCTTTGCCTTGAAAACGCTACATTTGGCATATCATAAATTTGCTGAATTTAACATTATTCTCTTCTCTTTTTTTTTTTCTAAAGCTAGGGGAATAAAAATTTAAAATTATTAGTTTTAAATATGTTACAAATAAAAAGGTATTTATTATGAAAAATATAGTAAATTTATTTCAATGCGTTATTTTCACATAAACTTAATAGCACATAGAGCACCATCATCTTGAACCTCAAATAGTTTTGATATTAAACAATCCCAATTTTTTTTTCTATATAATTATCTCCATTGTAAATTCCATATAATTAAATAAAAATATTTGAAAAATGCACCACGACACGAAATCAAATATTTGCTTAAATATCTATCTTTTATTTTTAACAAAAAAAAAAAATTCAACTTCTCGCTATAATTTTTAATTAACATTAACTATTCTTTTTAAAAAAATAATCTGAATTATATATGCAAAATAATCAATCGAACACATAGGTTCCTCAGCCCATATCTAAAAATATGTACAAGGCCACCAAGCTTGCTCGTCGATAAAGGGCAAAAGCAGAAAGTCCAGATTAATTTGGATGGTTATTGACTGTGCATGCTTTCTCATCCAAAAAGTTCACTCGCGGCCTCAAAAGCAGTCACTTGCTCCTTTTCCACCTGTCAAGCAAATTTATGTTGAGATAAATTTCACAAATTAATACTTGAGAGCTTCTTCATACAAGAATGAGACTTCAGTGTTATAGAATCGAGGGCTTTCAGTCTTTCGGATAGAACTGAATGCATTTGAACTGTGAAAATGACCAAGTGCGTCTATAAGCGAGCATGCGTCAATATTTATTCATTCATGTACTACAGGGGCGCGAAAGAGCAGCAAACCTCATCAAAGAGCAGTCTGCATCAAGGGATATTATGCATTTGAATTATGAAAATCACAGAGGTAATTGATATACATCATTGTGTCGACATGATTGTGAATGGATATGAATCATGCGTGTGGTAATTGTGACAACGTGAGCAGCAAACATGCGTCAATTACCACTGTTATGATTACGAACTTGAATTGTGATAATATAGTGTCAGTTGATATACGTCAAGGGAGAATGAGCAGCAAACCTCATCAAGGAGAAGTGTTCATGGTGAACAGGAATAATGTTCAAACGTCCAGTTCACTGTTTTCAATGTATTTTCTTGGAAATTCAGGACCCTAACCAACCATGGAATTTCTGTTAGTAAGAAATTAAAAGATTTGAACAAACTATGTGTTTGCTGTGGTACAGATAATGGATAGCAGCACAAACAGGACAGAGCTTAATGTGAATGAAAGTGTTACCAGTCGAACAATAAAGTTGAAGAATTGAGTATTGTGATAACTCACAAGAGGGACAGCAACCTACGACAGCACTTGAATAGGAAAATTTCACTTCATTTTTCTACCTTGAGAGCTTCCACGCATAAACCGGCTTATGATTTCATCATGAGATTCCAGATCCAATAACATCTGAAATGTAGACGAATCTGCCGAGAATCTTTTACCAACCATTTCATCAATAAGTCGTATAGCAGTTGATGAGTCCTGATTTTGAAGAAATCCTTGAATGATAACATTATAAGAGCAACTGTTTGGCAAGAAGCCATCATCTTCCATTTTTCTAAACAATTCGTATGCTTCATCTGACAGCCCTTCTTTAAGCAGTCCCTTGATCATGATAGTGTATGTCCGTATAGTAGGTTGTATTCCATCTGCAAAAAGCTTGGAAAATAGTTCCTTTGCAACTTCAAGCTTCCCAGCAATAAACATGCCCTCAATAAGAATATTATAAAGGACTATATCAGGTTCTATTTTGCTCTCTTGCATTGACTTGAGCAGCTTTAATGCCTCATCCAAATGTCCATGTTTGCACAAGCCATCTAACAAAGTCGAGTAAGTCATCAAATCTGGAAGAAGGCCAGAAGAACACATCTCCTTAAAAAGATTTAGAGCTTCCTGAGGTCTCCCTACTTGGCACAGACCTTGCATAAGAGTGCTGTAAGTGACAGTATCAGGAGTCAATTCTTTTTCAGACATTTCAACAAGGAGTGATTTTGCCTCATCCAGCCTTCTTCTCTTGCAATATCCATTGATCAAGATGTTGTAACTATGTACAACAGGTGCACAACCCTTGTCAACCATGATGTCGAGCACCTTTTGGGCCTCATCCATTTGGTTATTTAAACAATATCCATCCATCAAGGCATTGTAGGTGTAAGCATTTGGCTCAGCGCCTTTTTTGGTCATCGCTTCAAAGACACACCGAGCTTCTGAAACCATCCCTTCTTTGCAGAGTCCATCAACCAAAATGGTGAAGGTCACTGTATTTGGCATAACATTCCTACCAACCATTTCATTGAACAATATGGTTGCTTCATTCAAATGTCCTAAACTGCAGAAACCGTGAAGAATCGTGCTGTAAGTAACAACATCTGGTGGAATGCCCCGGTCCACCATTTCAGATAATAAGTCCATGGCGTCATTAACTAGCGTATCTTTGCAAAGGCTGTCTATGATTGTAGTATACGCAACCAAGTTCGGCTTACAACCCTTTTCTTCCATCTTCCTGAGCAATTGAAGTGCCATACTTGTGTTGCCACTTTTGCACAAACCATTGATCACAGTACTATAGCTAATTACATCAGGCTGATGTCCTCTACGTACCATCTCATTAAACAATCCTACTGCTTCTTTAATCTCCCCCTCAATGCAGCGCCCATTAATAAGGGTATTGAATGTGATAGCATCAGGTTGAATACCCAGTTTGAACATCTTACCCAAAACAGAGATAGCAAAAACAACATGGTTCAAGCGACAAAGGCAGTTAATCAATATATTTAGAGAATAAACATTGTGGGTAACTCCAAACAAATCCATTTGATTGCACAAAGAGACAACAGTGGAATACTGTTTCTTTTTGGCAATTGACCCTAAGAATCTACCAAATTCCACAACAGAAGGCCTAGGATTCATGCGAAGCATGCGATAGAATGAAGCCAAGGCATCATCAATACTAATGCTATTATTACTAAGAAACCCACCATTGTTTTGAGGCAAGGAACGTTTCTTTGTACAAGTAGAAGTGGTGATGTGGTGATGATTGAAGAATAAGAAAGAAGGGAAATCAGGAAGAAAAAGATAAAAACCCATCTCCATATGTTGTTGAACGACCCAAATAGAAGAAGAAGCAGAAGCTTTAAAAGCGTTTTTCTGCATGAACATCAACATTGTTGGACTAAAAAGCTGGTGGTCTCTCGCACCCTCTCAGTCCTTTGCCTCCCTCGAAGCTGGAGATTGTAGCCAACTTCACTGTCTTCTTTCTCTTGTTCAACAGTATTTTCACTGATCAATAGATAATGAAGTGCGAAATAATGGAATTTCGATATTAATAAATAATCGGCCTACCCCGGTTTATACAATTTGGATTCAAAACGTTCTAAACTTAACAATCGGACCGGCCCAAATAATAGAAATCCAAAGTATCTTGACGAGCCCAGTTTTTTGCCTTGAAAAACTCTACATTTAGCATATCATTATGATGAATAAATTTGCTAAATTTAACATATTCCCTCTTTTGTTTTTTTTTACCAAAGCTAGTAAAATAAAATTTTAAAATTCTTAATTCTAAAGCATTTTTATAACTAGAGAGTACTTGTTTTCGGGCTGCAGTTGTACTGTACTTTTGAAAAAATTTAAATTTTTTTTAATTTTAAATTATTTTTTTGTAATTTTAGATCATGTGTTTGTATTAAAAATAAATTTAAATAAATAAATAAAATATTATTTTAATATATTTTAAAAAAAAACATTGAATAAGATAAACAAATAAATTTACTCTCTTTGGTTTGCATTCACACTAAGTATGTAATAAAGTTGGATGAACAAAATAATTGAATAATTAGTTGAAAAAAACAATATAAAATTATTTGAAAAAACCAAATTGAGATATCAAATTAAAAAAAAAATTAAAATTTCTTTTAAAAAATTAGTTTGATTCGATTTCAGTTTTGAGTTTAAGAATTAAAAAAATCCAAACCAAATAAAAAATAATAATTAAAAAAAAAACACATTACATTATATAGACGCAGTTGAAAAATTCAAAATTTCTATCTAAAATATTCATATACTAATTATGTTTTTTCAAAAAAAAAAAAACTAAACCGATGATCATTTAGTTAGGTTTGGTTCAAAATAAAATAAAAAATCATGAAAAAACTTGATTAAAATCTCAATTTATCATCTGTTCAAGACTTTTCTTTTCCAAATTTTATCCTTGTGGATGCTCATGTAATTATGACAAAATGCAAGCACCTAACTTGCAAAACACAAAAACCAAATTCAATCCCAATTCCAAAAAACGACACAACATGCTCATAAAGGAAACCAACATATCATGGTCCCTCAAACGACACAAGACACACATAAAAAAACAAAAAAAAAACAATAATTTCATTTTCATAAAAAATCAAGCAAGTAGTAGAGAGAAAGAGAGGGAGAGGAACGAAAGAGAGGGAGAGAAAGAATGGCATTATCAACAGTAACATATTCACCAGCACAAAAGGGAATAGTAATTTCAATTCCAACGTTAGTTCTTTCAGTTTTGATAGCAGCAATAATGTTATTCTTTCTCCTGTCTTCTCTCTCTACATGTTCTTGTCCCTCTTCTTTGCAAAGCTTTAATGATAATAACAATGGTGGAGATGGGCTTGGCGAGGTTGATAGAAAAGAAAGAATATCAGCTACAGAAGAGGATATTGAATGGATTAAAGATCAGATCCAAGCTAATGGTTTACATATGCAAGATAATGTTCTTCGTAAAGGGATTAATCCTCGTACTAGAGCTCAACAGTTACAAGATCTTATCCAGTAAGTAACTCTCTTTTATGTTTTTATATGGTTTTTTGAGTGCTGGGTTTTGTTTGTTTTAGATGGTTGTGTATTGGGTGTTGATAAAGTTTAGATTCTTGGATCTTGGGTGGTGTTTTTACGGATGATTGTGCTTTGGGTGTTGAAAAAGTTGGGATTTTTAAGGGTCATGTGCGTGTTGGTGTATTTGGGCTGTTATGAAACAGTACTTTTATTTGGACATGTTTGAAGATGAAAGGTGCTGCGTTTTTATCTGTTTAATCCTGCAAACTCGGAACCATGAGAGCCTGTTTGTGTGGATGTGAGTCAACTTTTTGCTGTTGATGGCTCATTGTGTCGGTGCTCCATTGCTTTGCTTGCAAATGTATTGTTAATTGTTTCGTTGCACTTAACCTATTTTTGGTAGAATGGATTGGAAAGTAATTGATGAAGTGGAAGGAGGAAATGATGTTCCTGTGATGGAAAGAAGTGGGAATCATTTGAACACATCCAATGTGAAGTATTTTATTTGATCTGAGAGTAAAGAGTTTTTCTTCCCGCAATTTCTAAGTGCAGTGTTGTAACTTTTTGTTGTTAATGTTACCGGCTCCCTCCGGATTCGAAACTGACAATGTCTTCGAATGTTAGTGCATGTATTCGCAAACTTAGATATTCGTATCTTGTTCATTTTAATTTCAGGGCACATGAATGATTTTGAATTGATCTGTCTCCCTTTTTCAGGTTCAAGGGCATATCACATTATGAAGGGCCAGAGTCAGATAATCACACCGCACTCCCATGTCCTGGTGAGCTACTTGTGGAAGAGCACCATAGCAACTATGGGGAGCCCTGGGCAGGTGGACGGGATGTGTTTGAGTTCCTTGCTGAGTCTAGCCGCCTATCACCCAACTCACGTGTGCTTGAGATTGGGTGCGGAACTCTCCGTGTTGGCTCACATTTTATTCGTTATCTCAGCCCTGAGCACTACCACTGTCTTGAAAGAGATGAGCTCTCTCTGATGGCTGCATTCAGATATGAACTTCCTTCTCAGGGTCTTTTACACAAGCGTCCTCTGATTGTGCGAGGTGAAGACATGGATTTCTCCAAGTTTGGTTCTCGAGTGGTGTATGATTTGATATATGCTAGTGCTGTGTTTCTTCATATGCCTGATAAGCTTGTCTGGGTTGGACTAGAAAGATTAGTGAGCAAGCTGAAGCCTTATGATGGCCGAATCTTCGTGTCACATAATATGAAGTTCTGCTCAAGATTGGGAGGTGAGGAATGCACTAAGAGGTTGACCAGTTTGGGACTTGAGTATCTTGGAAAGCATACACATGATAGCTTGCTTTTTAATCACTATGAAATTTGGTTCGAGTTTAGGCGTTCCAAAGCTTAGAGAGTGCAGAATAGAATAGGCTTCTTGGTTTTGGTTGTAGGCAATTCGGATGCAAGAATGGAGCCTCCAAGTTGTATACTTGTTTTGTTGCTTCTGTTCACTTCATCTTCAACATCCAGTTGATAACAGCAAGAAAAAAAAATAGAGAGAGAGGATCAATGACCTTGCTGGCTTTTGTTTGGCTTGAACTTCAGTTTGATGATGGAGTGGGGGTATTTTAATCACTGACTAATGGATTGATGATGGAGTGGGGATATTTTAATCACTGAACTTCAGTTTGATGATGGGGTGCGGTGCACTGACAAGTGGTTTATGTTTTTTAAGAATTAAATTTAAGAAGAAAACTATGATAAGATTGGCTTTAATTGTAAAAAAATCGGTAAAAAAATGACCTCGGCTCAAAATTACGCCAAGAAATTCAATTAATTATCTCACTACACTTGGAGCTTCTTCATACAAGAATGAGACTTCAGTTGAGCGGTTATAGATAGAATTGAAAGCATTTAAATTGTGAAAATGACCAAGTGTGTCGATAAGCATACACGCATCAATATTTATTGATATTCGTTAAGGGAAAAAGAGCAGCAAAGCTCATCAAAGAGAAGTCTGCATTTGAATTGTGAAAATCACAGAGGTAATTGATAAATGTCATTGTGTAACATGATTATGTATGGATATGAATCATGCATGTGGTAATTGTGTCAACTTGAGGCAGCAGACATGCGTCAATAACCACTGTTATGATTATGAATTTGAATTGTAAAAATATTGTGGCAATTGACACACGTAAAGGGAGAAAGAGCAGCAAACCTCGTCAAGCATAAGTGTTCATGGTGAACAAGATCTTGGAAGATACGTCCAAACTATCAGTTAGCTCTCTTCAACCTATATTCTTAGAAGTGCAGGCCCCTACCCAACCATGGAATTCCTGATAATAAGAAATTAAGGGATTTGAAGAAAAAAATGTGTTTGCTGTGGTACAGATAATGGATAGCTGCACAAAAACGACGGATCTTGATGTGCATGAAAGTGTTACTAGTTAAACAAAAAAGTTGAAGAACTGAGTATTGTGAGAACTCAAAAGAGGGACAGCAACCTACAACAGCACTTGAATAGGAAAATTTCACTTCATTTTCCTACCTTGAGAGCTCCCACGCATGAATCTGCTTATGATTTCATCATGAGATTCCAGATCCAACAACATCTGAAATGCAGACAAATCTGCCGAGAATCTTTTGCTAACCATTTCATGAACAAGTCGTATAGCGGTTGACGAGTCCCGATTTTGAAGAAATCCTTGAATGATAACATTATAAGACGAGCTGTCCTGCAAGAAGCCATCATCTTCCATTATAAACTTGAATAGATTCACATTATTTTATCCTTAATTTTTTATCAAATAAATAAGGATAATAAGATTCGAACTCGTGACCACTTGATCATCAAGGCTCTGATATCATGTCAAAGAACCAATTTAACTCAAAAATTTAAGCTGTTAGGTAAGATTCAGGATATGATTTATATTATTTTCTAATAAGAAAGGTTTCACCACCTTCGAGCACGGCAAAAAAACTCAGTAATTAGTTTTTTTTTAAATGTTTTTTTTTATATATTAAAATAATATTTTTATTTTTAATATTAACATTTCTAAATTTATATTAAAATACAATGCTAAACGGGTGGAAGGCGAAGAAGTTGTCCATTCTAAAAACCAGCTCAGCTTCCATTCCAAAAACTATTAAAAAACAAAAATCATACAGGGATCGAAGTGATTAGGACAGAACGTGGTTAGAGCAAAGCACAGAAAATCCTTCCAGTCCTCGATCACATCGATGAAAGTCAAGGAATTAAAATAGCCTTTTTTTTTTAATCTAGTGATTTGTCAGTGTACCATGCTGCTATTCTAATGCGGACAAAATATCCTATTTGATATCTGTTTTAAATGTATTTTAAAAAAATTATTTTTTCTATATTTTTAGTTCATTTTAAGATATTAATGTTAAAAATAATTTTTTTTTAAATAAAAAAAATATTATTTTAATACATTTCCTAATAAAAATTACTTTTAAAAAACTGCTACCATGCTTATAAACACCCTATAATAAAAATTGAAAAGAGTAAAGAGGGAAGAAAGATAAAGCTTAGAATTAAAAGACAAGAAAAAAATTAGTTTTAATCCACTAAATAAAATATTTAATAATAATTAAATTAAACTCAATAAATAAAATCTAATATAATCTACGAAGTAAAATATCAAATAATAAATAAATCAAACTTAACAAATAAAATTCAATAATATGTAATCATCTTAATATATTTTTTAAAATATGATTTAGTATATTATTATTTTTTGATATTTAAAAAAGATATTATTTAATATACATTAAATTTTAAATTTTAAATAATTATTTTTTACTGTACAATATATTGGCAATATCTGAAAATATCCACCCATATTAAAAAAATAATAATTCAACTCACGGAATGTCGGGAGCCACAAGGATAAGTATAATAGACTAGATCTTGTTTCGTGCAAAAGAGATCCTACACTTCGAATTTTTTAATGAAAAAAGTACGCTATGAAGGAATTGCTAATATTCTTTGATGTAAATTAATATATCGAACCAAAACAATTTATTAAATTCTTCAAAGCCGACATCCCTTGCAATGTGTAGTTAATTCTTATCCGGGTTATCAAATTAGATTTGATTTATATTTGCGTAGTTGTAGACTTGGTTTAAGGATTGATTCTGAAAAAAAATTTAAGCCCGGGGTTAATTCACAAGTCTTTAAATCAATATTTTTATTAAAATAATAATATATATTTTTTTTATTTTTATGGTGTTAATTTGATTAGATATAGATTAAAATTGACTGAGTTAATTAAGTCATTCAAAACAAATTATGCAAATTTTAACAAGTTAATATTTTTTTCAGTTCAACTTAAAACTTGATCCAATTTAGATTTTAAATTATATATTTTTCAAATAAACCCGGTAGCTATCTTAACCATTATAGTTACGAGTGAAAACTAGTAAAAAAAAATATAATAGAGAAACTAAAATAAATAAAAAATCTAATGATAATAAAATATGTGTTATTAGATATCATTTTCTAATTAAAATTTCTTAAAAAATCTGAATCCCACTTTAA
>Ga0307517_10007707_pt1 | contig 15632 bp, 17 predicted proteins | sample 23_EM_MG_FD_194515 | JGI IMG/M metagenome (GOLD analysis project Ga0307517, IMG submission 194515) | Populus trichocarpa ectomycorrhiza microbial communities from riparian zone in the Pacific Northwest, United States - 23_EM | ecosystem: Host-associated > Plants > Roots > Unclassified | place...
AGGGGCAGGCCGGTTCACGGTCGGGACTGACCGGAGGGTGGCGACGCGTCGGCGTTTAGGAGAGACCAAGGAGGCAGTGCAATACCATGATCAACCGTAACCTAAGCGAGGTTTGCGACCGTAGAGTCAATGGCAGGAGGGATAGAGGTAGGTGGGCGAGGGGAGCCACCGGGCAGAGGGGATGCCAGCCAACGATGATGAGCAGTAGGGTGCCAGCCGGGGAGTAGCAGTAGGGTGCCAGCCGGTGAGGAGCAGTAGGGTGCCAGCAGGTGAGGAGGATTAGCAGTAAGGAGCCAGCTTAAGGGGCAGTACGGTGCTAGCGGACGGAACCAGGAGGGGGGTAGAGGAAGGATCGCGAACAGGCTAGCCACAACCGACAAACGGGCCATAGCAAGGGCTTTTGGGACGACGAGGAGACCGGGACGAGACCATGATGTTACTAACCGAGGCTTTCCCCATCAGAGGTACAAGCCCAGCAAGCCGGGGCCTACTTCGACCGAGAGTCCGACACAGTGACGCCAACCGTGAGCGTAGCGAGAAGCTTTCTGACCGTGCAAAATCCTAAGCGAGGTGCGAAGGAAGTGCGGGGTAAGGGGGAGAACCGAACATCATGAGCGGGTGTCAACGATGAACAGGAACAAGAACCCCAAGGAGGGGAGGAAGGTGTGCCCCAGGAGAGAAGGGTAGATGGCTTAACGTCAACCCCTAGGCAGTAGCCATGATGGGGGAAGAGAGGTGGGTGGGGGAAAGTGATGATGATTTCCCGTGGTGTTGAGATTTCAATCGCCGGAGGTGAAGGAGAGAAGGTTCGTGGTGGAGGAGAGAAGGTTCGTGGCTTATCTCTTGGTCATTTTTTTTTTTTTCTTTTTTTTTTTTTTGTAATCATGCGTTCATTGTTTTAAGGTACAAAAAGCCTCATGCAGCGCTAGCTATGGAGAGAACAAAACCCATAAATCAAAAACATAAACAAAAGAAAGTCACGGCACCAGTAAGTATCCACTATCGCGCAGGTTTCTCCTCCGCCGGGCCATCGGCCACTTATAACAAGGAAAGTACGACTAACAACTCAGTCGTCTAGAAAGGAAAGCCTACATAAAGCACAAAAGGAAAGAAAACCCAACGACCTCATACCTCAGCCAACGAAAAAACACGAAAAGCCGGTGGGGGCACCCTGGGGGGAGAGAGAGAAAACGGGGGGGAAGAGGGGGGAGTGGAGGGCGGGAACATCGAAGGGGGAAATCCCGTGGAGGTGACGCCTATGAAGGTGGCGAGCCTTTTGAGCATAGGGAGGGATGACCAAAGTGGGGCTTCGGGACCGACATCAGTTACGCCGTGGAGGAGGCGTGACCTGCTGTGCTGTCTCGAGGGGCAGGAGAGGATAGCGTGCTCGAAGGTCTCGGGTTCCAAGCCGCAGCGGGGGCAGGAGGTGTCGGCATCGGGGGACCTCCAGGTTGGATGGGCGGCCAGGTAACTTTTCCCAGCTCTCATCTGGTGAATTCTCCCGGCAACGAACTTGCCCAAACCCATAAAAGGCTTTGGCTGCAGCGCCGGGGGGTGTAGGTAGTACCCGGGGGTCGGGAAAAGGGAGGACCATTCTTCGAGGAGCGCCTCTCTCATCCTTTTCTTCAGGGCGGAGTATGTGTTGTCCATCAGGGACTGGGGCGGGAGGACGGGCGCCGGGCACACAAGGTGGGAGTTGATCATGGGCATCCTGGACAGCCCAAGGGTGAAGGGTATCGTTCGGTGGGCTACCGCGTCCACCGGGAGGTGGTTCCTCATCGGCGGGACTGGGCGGGGTGTCCTCCAGTGTAGGGGAAGGTAGACGGACGACAGGCCTCTGGTTAACGCCCGCGAGGAGTCGTGCGCCCGATGCGCTGAGAGTGAGGGGAACGAGGGGTGGAGGCGGGCTGTTGCCGGGTTCACGCTGGGGGGGGAGCAAACCACCCTGAGCGCCGCCAGCCTCTGCCGGTGGGTGATCAGGAGGGAGACAGGTGGGAGGCAGGACTCCACCGAGAGTATCCCGGTGGGCGTGGCTGAGAAGCAGTTCATGGTCCACCTTTGGACCTTGCGCCAGAATGTGTCGAGGCGGGTTGTCGTGCCCACGCTAGGTGTGAACAGATCCGCGCCGTATAGTAGGATGGGGGCAATCAATGATGTCGCCAATCTGTGGCATAGGTAGGGGGGAAGTCCCGCACCAGGCGGACTGAGTCGACGGATAAGGGCGAACGCACCCTGTGCAAGGGCCAAGCGACGCGAGAAGTGTGCAGCTGGGTCAAGGGCCGGCGTGAACCAGTACCCGAGCCATCGAATAGAGTTGCCGGGGTGGAACAGTTCCCCTTTGATTTGGATGGGTGAGACGCACTTCGGAGTGTCTCTGGCTGGGGGTCCTCCAGTGTATCAGTTCCGTCTTAGCTACCGAAAAGGAGACGCCCAGACGGGCCGCCTTTCTTTCCAGCCTGTCGAAGAGATCCTGGAGCCGTCGAATGTTGCCGCGATATGAGAGGGAAGCTACTGTGAGGGCGAAGTCGTCCACGTACGAGATCATCAGACCCCGAGGGATCCCGAAATGTAGTGGCGCGACATAAAGAAGGAAGAGGAGTGGGGAGATCGGAGAGCCCTGGGGGGCTCCGACGTTGACTGGGGCTGGGGTCCCTGGCGCCCCTTGGAAAATCAGGGTGCAGCACCGTTCTCCAAGGAAGGACGAAGGCTTATCTCTTGGTCAGAACCAAGCCCCTTATATAGGCATCTTCGCACAACCCTAACCCTGGTGACTCATCACCTCGTATAACATAACCTCTATGACTCATAATGAGTCATAGCATGATATTCATCAGATGACTCGTATGAGTCACTCCGCAACATACCGTTAACCAATGATAACCCATAAACCAAGTCATGTGCTCAAGCGAGTCATCTGTGTGAAACCAATGACTCATAATATGAGTCATGTGCAAAAGTCATTAGATTATATAACCTTACAATCGTCAGTCATGAAATCATCAACCAATCATAATATAATAATAACTCACAAATGTGTAGTCATGTGACAATTATGAGTTAACCAACATCATAATTTTCAACCAATATACCTTATGACTAATAAGTATTAGTCATGTGAAATCTGCCTTGCTTAGTCACAATTTGTGACAAAAACATACCTTATTACTAATAAGTATTAGTCATGTGAAATGTGTCTTGCTTAGTTACAAGTTGTGACAATAGGATGCTATATTCAAATTTCAGACTAGTGGATTTCTCATTGGTGTAGAGACAATTGCAGGTTCATATACAAAATTGATTTATTGAACATGCTTTGACTCTACTTGATATGCCTGCAAATATCAAAAATAATGCTTTTAAAGTTCTAAGAACTAGATTTGAAGATTTTAATTACTATTACATCTTATACCATAAGATTACAAGTGTTCTTTTCATAGTTTTATTATATTATATATGTGATTTACATACTGTCAAAATTGTATATCCTGTAGCTTAAACATTATGAAAACTATTATTTGCACATGAATTAAACTCATGTACATGATTTCTTATCCCAAGGTGTCCTCTGTTACAAACTCTTTGGTGTACACTATAAACATTTAAAACCATACACACAAGTATATCTTGAATATAGTAAGAGTTTTAGAGCTAAATAATAGTAAGCCAAATATCAAGAAATATAAATGAATTCCATGATGAGTAAATATTGGTATATTACTATTGTTCCAGGATAATAAATACCACAACACTGTCTCTCAGTATAAGAAACATTGAGTATTTCAATAATGGTAACTAAGAAAATTGTATATATCATATGTAAAGTTTATTCTAATAACTTGTTTAGGAAAGAGAGAATATCAATACACTAGTATCTCAATTTTGAGATTCTTATAGAAATCTGATAATAAAATATTATATATTAATTAACTTAATACTTTTCTATTCACTAACTATTTCAACTTACTTTATTTTCAAAAGTATTGCTTATATTTTCTATATTGAAATTTTCATTTCTGATATTCAGAGTCTAACTATAATCTGTTCTTAATATATACCCTATTAAAAGCTTAACTATAAACAAATTTCAGCTTCTGATTATTTGAAAAATAGTCCTAAATTATCCATTATCACTTTTATGCCTCAATTGAGTAGTTGATATTATTTTACTAATATTTTTTTTTCATATATACTATTACATAAGACAAGACTTTAAACTTTTACATTTTAGCTCCGTAAAATCAACGGTAACCTGATAGCGGTAAATGTTGATAATTCTTAGAAGGGGAAAAAAGTGACTAATTACTAGAAGGTAACATATTACTATATGAAATATGTTAACTTGAAATACATATTTTATATACCTTTCTTTTGCCTCTTGAATAGTTACAACTCTTTTGATCTCAGATTTTCAGAATTTTTCAAGAAATTTGAAACATATTGGATTCTAAAAATAAAGGGAACATCATAGCCAACTTCTTTATATTTCCTTTTCCTTCATAAGTATCCGATATTCCTTGAATATTGCTTATATAAGCACTTCTAAATTCAATAGATATATACCCAATAGGATTTACATCTGGTGAATATAAAAGTGTCTTATAAGATTAATATTAGATGGTACTAGTACTTTACGTGTACTTTAGACAATAAAAATAGAGGCCAGGAGAGTCAATTAAAACACTTGAGAACTGGAATATAACTGCAAAAGCTAATAGTAAAAGTTGAGGTAATTCTCTTAGTCGGTACTTTCACTTTGGCAAGGCTGAATGACATCTCAAACAGTTTCACGATGACTTTTGCCATGGGACTATAGATTAACTCTTTCCCCGAGACGTAGTTTCGGCTTAATTCTTCTCACTTGAAGTTCAATTTCCGGCCTCTTTTCGCAATTGCCGTGAAGGTGAACTCAGAAGCACCAGTACCCGTGATATATTTGCAGAACCGTATCCACTACCAGCTCCCGGGTTGAGCACTAATCTATACTTGGCAACCGGGTCCCTCATTTGATAAAATCGAGAAAAGAGCCAAGGTTCAGTCCCCTCAGATTGCTGGTATTATCCCCACATAATTGAGTAATCTTGAGGTCATCTTTTGTAACAAAAATCCTGATTCCCTTCTCTCCCAGTTGACGCAACTCATTGATGTGAAGGGAAAAGATCGGACACCTTGGGCGGTACTTGTTGGAAGTACCCAAGAACTGAAGAGTTCAAGAAATCGTGTCGAACGGTTTTGATGCAAAGGTAAGATTGATGCTACGAGAAACAGCATGTCCTTTCACTACTCTGACAATGTTAAACTGGTAGGTTCCTGATCTCCAACTGGCTCTGGTTTTCCCCCTAAAACAATTACTCGCTTTTTAGGACCTGGTCTGGTTTTCACAAACCCTTTTTTGGTGTCGCCTCTGAGACGGAAGATTTTGTCCTAACGGGTGGCACGGCGCCTTTCATAACAACCTCAAACAAAGAGTCTGGGTCATGGAACTCCAACTGTTTAGGCCGCCGGGAATTTTCTGGTCAGAAATGCTAGCTAATTAAGGACAAGGCCATCCAAGCATGGTCTTTACTCACACATCCGTAACGTTTGCCGAGACTGGGAAGTGCTTCGTCCTTAGCATGGGCGACTATGTAGCGCCTATAGAGCGCGCAGTTGATAGCTTGGTGGTGAGCGAAGGCATCCGCAATTACTTCTAACTCCCTCGTCTATGGGGGGCAATCAGCACAAGATCCCGTCGAATGGCTCATTTGAAAGGCAGCTCACGTCATCTCTGGAAGAAAGCTGGAGTGTATCTCCCGCGGAATCCTGCATCCGGTATACCGCCTCCAGGATGGCCTGCGGGTTCTCATAATCCTCGAGTTTAGATGTAATCCTCTTCTCCACGAGTTCCACCATTGTAGAAACCATGCAGAGGGTAGTACTCCCTGCCTTAGCGGCCTGTTTCCCTTAGTTAGCTTGCACAAATCTCAGTACCCTGGATGTCCCTACCTGGTAATCTAAAAGGCGTTTCAGCATGGGTGGATTGTGTAGGGCAAGGTTTGGAGTCGCCAATATTAATGTCCCAAAAGACCAGAATCTGATCGGACGAGAGTCCAGAGTCATGTTTGCCCCGTTGTCTACAAATCTTGTCCCAAAAAAGAAAAATAAATGTTCCCGATTCTGTAAGAGCTTGAGATTTGGAAGCAGGTGGAGGCAAAATTGAAGGGTGTAATGGACCTAATCAAGTTTTAGATTGCAAGAAGGGTGTTAGGAAATAAGGAAATTGCATGAAGTTAGGTTTTACCAGGATGATAAGCTTTCTCCCGCGGTTGAGATAAAGGAGAAGTTCTTCTGAATCGAGTGCTTTCAGCCCGAGCGATTTCAAATTGCTTTCCATCTCTAGTTTTTCGTAAAACCGGTCATCCGGGCAATAAACCACAAAGCTGCGAACCCCTTCAGGATTGGTCTCCGTAGGCGCAATGAGTGCCTCAAATGAGATACCAAGAACTTTCTCGCCTAGAGTGTGGAGATATTGGGTCATGTGACCTCCAATTTCATGCTGTTCTGCGGATACAAGCTCCCGAGACGGTTCAGGGATTCGCCAGTCAGAATAGGCGACAGCCCTGAGCGGGGTCTTCTGCTGTTGTAATGGCGCTTTGAATGACGTTGTGATTTTATCGCTCGAAGGTTGAAATACCGCGATAGTGAATGCAGCTTCTCTGATAATCCCGAGCGCATGAAACTTGGCTAGAGTAATAATTAGAGGTTGCGCCTTATCAGCGTTATGAACGGTAATGTCCGCAAATTCTTGCGGGTAACCAATCTCCTAAATTGAAATTTCTTGTATCAGCAGATGTTCTTTTCCCCTACTTACTCACCAAAGCCAGAAACAGTAAACTAAGCAGTCCGGCTTAAACCTACGTTGGTGACAGCACCAGAAACGTGACTATCAGCAAGCAGCTTAGCCACGTGTAGCTCTCTTAGGTCCAATTTCTCAAGATGTTCTAGGAATTGAGCACTGAAGCCCAAGAATTGAACAACGCCAAGGGATTCTATCTCATCGCCCCGCTGAATCTTCATCTCGCATTCAAACACCTTTTTATTAGAGTTACGACGCAAATTAGATTTCCCAACGCCTGGCTCGGTATCGGCAATGGGGGTCGGGATAAATCCGTCCTCTGGGCCAGGGCTCATAACCAAGTCCCCATTGTGGAGCTGGCCATATTCTTTTTCTCTGCGGCCCATCCCCGAAGGCCCCCGTGGCGGAAGCAGCCTCCTATCCTCAGCACTATATTTATTTATCCTAAGGGAACCATGGTCCTTCGGGGATAGTCTACCAGTTTCCAAAGAGGATTTCTTGGAAAAGGGGACTGGGTTGCTTGCTTCAAATAAATCCAGTGCGTTGAGGTCAGGTTCTCGCTCGTTGCGGGCCTTCTTATTGATTCTATTGATAGTAGAGAGATTCGTGCTTTTGGGAATGCTACCAAAACCCGCAATAGCGGCTCCCAGGCCACCAGGACCCGATGTACTTGACTTACGTCTTGTCGGTGGTCCTGGCTTTTGGGGCACTGGCTTGGAAGGAAAGAGCTTGGTAGGTCCGAGCCTTGGAGCGTCAGGTCTGGCAGCTCCCAGTCTCTGGGGGCCGATTCTGGGAGGTGCCCCGGCCTTTGATGGCCCAAGCTTTGTCGGCCCAGGCTTCAATAACGACGATTCACCCGACCTCCGGCCCAAATTTGATGGTCCAGGTCGTGGGGCTTGTGAGGCTAATCCAATGGGATGCCTTGCGCCCGTCGCCGCACCCGGCTCCTGAGAAGCAGACCCTCTGGTGGTATTTTCGACTCGGCGCTTTATCTTCTATGGCAGGTATATCAGTTAGGGATACACCCAGAGTTTCCCAGGTTAGATCATTGTACCTTTTGATTCACACCTTCCGGATCACTCTTGCCACCACTCTCCCGCAGCCGTTTGAGTCTTGCCAGTTGCCGGTTTGGATTCTTCGATCCTAAGACTAATGAATCATCAGAAGCTGAATCCTCTTCATCCTCGCCTCCCATGAGCACAGGCCTCCTCCCTCGGCGGGATACGAGCGGCGCATCCGAATCCGTGACCTCGTCGGAGATCTCATCGTTGTCAGGGTTGTAGTTGTCACCGGGTCTAGGTTGGCGAGCCCTACGGACCCTGCCAGAAGGTACCCGTCTCTGACGCTCAAGCTTCTGGCGCTTCTTAGACCTGCGCCGCTTCCTGTCTTCCTGAGCCTCCGTCTCGGCCAGCCTCTCTCGATCCCACTTCTGCCAATCAAAGTGAGGGAGCTCTCCGCGAGCTTTGATTGCTTCCTGGCTGGCCTTCCATTCTTTGATGGTGTCCTGGTCATCAAACATTTCAAGCGGCTCCCAAGAGGCACGACTTATGGGATACCCTTCCCATTTTACCAGGTACCTCATTTTGCCCTCTGACTCTATCCATTTCTCGCCAAGTATGTTTTCAACGATATATGTATCGTCCGGGTCCTCCTCACTAGCAACGGTAGAAGTTAAACTGATGGAGTCCGTATCGCTGCCAGACTCAGAATCCTGCGGACCATGGTCGAATATGCGCCCCGGATGTTTATATGCCATCAAAGGAGCGTGATTAAACCTACAGTCGATTAGAACGCTAGCGTGGTGGAAGCGTGTAGAGGACGTAACGGCAGAAATGTAACAACGGGTAAGAACCGGAGGATATAATAGGTGACCAATTTTTTCTGGTAGCCGTTGCGGAATCGGTGGCAAGTGCTCAAGGGAAGGAATGTACAAAGCCCAGTGAGCAAGTGGTGGGTGGAAGGTGAAAAGAAGAGAGGTGAAGGGGAATGGGAAGAGAAAAGGGAAGCAGGACACGTGACTGCCGCGTCGAGTAGCTCGCAAAATGGTGTTAGCGCAGGGATGGTGTGAATGACGTAAGCAATGGTCGCCCAGGACCGGATTAATGCATGGCAAGAAAAGGCAGTTAAATTTGTGTATGACAGTGCGCCGGAAAGTGGTGCCCCTGCCCACCTCACCGCTACAACGCACATCCTGGTTCCCTATTACTTGGTAAGGAGACTTCCCAGCACTATTGTTTGTTTCAGGATTCAATAGACCAACCTGTTCCAGCCTAGATTTCCCATGAGAGTATATCTACAATACTACATACCTCCAAAAGGTTATTTGGATTAAATAGCTTAAGCTAAATACAACAATCTTCTCAATATAATTAAGCATACTCCAATGGTGGGATTGGAGTATTGATTAATTAGAAAAATGTTTTCTTGTATGAGATACATGAGTAGTATATTCTAATTTAAGAGAAATAGGTTTTGTGGATGATATATTTGAAGAGGATAATTGGGGAATATAGTGCTAGTGTTAGCATGTACTCTGAGTATAGATTACTTGTAGCTTATAGGCTGTAGCTGGAATACTCCCTATCATATTTCCTCATATTTATACATCAGCAAAAAAAACACATGCATCTGATGCGCCCGCCCTGTGTCCTGACGCCAGAGACGTCGTGGCTGCGTCCTGTCGGTCCTTTGCGTCCTGTCGGTCCTTTGCGTCCTGTCGGTCCTTTGAGTCCTGTCGGTCCTTTGCGTCCTGTCGGTCCTTTGCGTCCTGTGTTTAGTTGCAAGGTCTGAACACTTCCCGTGGGTCCTGAGGCTGTCGCCCACGCCGGTACGCCACTATTGTTTCCTGAATTGCGCAGCAACTATCCCTTGTATCCGGACTTCACATCCCCCTGTTCTCCATATCCCAGCATCCAGAAACTGTCAATTCGGCAGCTCCTCCTGGAAGCCGTCCGGATTATCACACCTTTACCCCTCAGGCTAGTCTCCTGGCGTGAACTCCGTGTTAGTCCTACGCCAGCCCTGCGCCACCCAACGTCCTGTGGCGTCTCTCGAGCATAGTCATCACGTTTAACTCATGTATTAATTATATATTTTCTTCATACTAGTATACACTATATATATACAGCTTGCCATAGCACCCGATACCAGACATCTTTCTCGTCCGCTCCACCTCCAGCGATTGAAATCTCAACACCATGGGAAATCATCGTGAGAGTGTCTACCGCCGCTGCTCTCCCTTGATGGCTTCGGCCTAGGAGTAGTACGCACTCGTCTCTCCCTTTCCTCTCCCTCAGGTCTCTGGCCTCCCCTCCCACTGGGTTCTGGATTCTGTCTTCGTTTAAGCACGCTTGCGTTGATGTTTCTCCCCCTTACCCCGCACTTCGCGACGCGTCTCGCTTAGCGATTTGCACGGTCGGCAACCCTCTTTCCATCGTCAACACACGGTCGCTAGTTTCGGGCTATCGGTGAAGTAGTTGCCCTGGTGGCCTTGCTCTCTGGTATTGCACTCTCTCCTGAGTTGCTCGGTCGGTACGGTCGGCGTTCGAAAAATCGTGACCTCATCTCCGTCCTCCGTGTTCGTACTTCTTGGTTACTGGCGAGCCTTCCCTCTCCCGCTTCCCACGCGTCAGATCCGCTTGCACCGTACTGCTACGCACTCTCTGGCTGGCACCCTTACTGCCTCACTGGCTGGCACCCTACTGCCCCTTCCCCGTAGCTGGCACCTTCACTGCTGAGTGGCTCTCATCGCCGGGTGGCTCCCCTCGCCTCCTTCATCCGCCACGGGATTTACTCTACGGTCGCAACTCGCTGGTAGGTTACGCTGGGTCGTGGTATAGCACTACCTCCTTGGCCCATGCTAAAGTCCGAAGCGCGCCGATTACTGGGCACCCCGCCCTTGTCAACGCCTTGCCCCTTAACCGTTTTGGTCGGGGAATTTCGTTTAGGCATCCGGCAACAGTAGTTTTAGCTCTCCTCTTTGTCGGCACTTGTGCCGTGCAAATCCTTTCCTTTGTTTTGGGGAGCCTGCTGAAGGGTTTCTTTGCTCCTGTACGTCTTTATGCTGGTTTTCTTCTTGGTTGTTCTTTCCTATGCTTTCCTCCCCATTAGTTTAGGCTGGTGGCTGGTGTGCGGTTAGGCCCATACCATAGGGTCTTGGAGGTACGGCGAGGTTTCCTTGTTTGATTGCTTGCCTACGGGGGGGGGTATTTGTTTGTCCCATGATGAGGTGAAGCGGGCCGTTGGATTGTTTTACGGTTTTGTTTTGGCCATAGCTAGCGCTCCATGCTATTTCTTGTACCTTAACAACAAATATATGATATAAAAAAAAGAAAAAAAAAGAAAAAAAAAAATAGCACCCGATACCAGACTCCGCACATATCCATAATCATACCCCTGTTTGTATTACTAGTAAATCTCGTTAAATGTCCTCATGGCGATACGGCTGTTGACGAGCCAGCCCCGGTCTCCCTCTGGAATGAGATGAGCTAGGCTGAGAATTGTCCCTATGTCAACTAATGTAAACTCTCACGCATCTTCTCTCAGCTGAACCGTAACCAGCCTGTCTATATCACAGGGCTGGCCTGAGTTCACAGGGCTCAACATCGGAACGCCTGCCTACCGCCGAACAGTGTTTTGGCTGCAGTGCCTGATTTTAAAGAGCGCCACGAGATTTGCCGGAAGATAACCCCTCAGCGCACCCTACATCTCCTCGCTTCCAGCCTGTACCCAAACTCAATCATTCTGACCCGCTTGATTCCAAAATCAGTGAGTTCCTGTGCCTTGTGCACGATGCATGTTGTAAACATCAGTGTCCTGGAATGCCAAAACTGGGATTTCGAGTTGCGTCAGTAGTTTAACAGGAAGTAGTTGGAGTATTGCTGGTTTATCGGGAAGGGGGCGTTCAGTGGGCAGGTTGTGTCAGTTGTATCGAATCAATTCCAAACAGATCCGGTCAAGAGAGATTCGTAATACCTTGCAAAAATGAAGAACATCCGACACGTGGTCATGACGACCTTTCAAGATCCTTCCACAAGGGGCCGGCGTGGATACCGTATCCGTTGTTTGATCTAAATAGCTAAGGACGTTGTCACCAAGATTGGCTCGGCGATTTCGAAGCAAACTGAAGTTTAAAAGGCTCATTTGGATTGCATGCTGACAACCGTAGTGGTGAAGAATTTGTCGCTCGACATCGTTCTTATTCGAGCCTCTCCATCCGTCCTTGATCTGTTCCTTATACGCGAGCTCTCCGAACTCCGTGGAATACTTTGGGATATTGCCAAACTGGCGTATATGATCAGAAAAGTGGCTTAGCAGATGCATCTTAACGAAGTTGAAATGGGATTCCATATGGATCATGTCAATATAGAGGTCGTTCTCCTCATCCTGATCCTGTTCGAGGTGGCTGCGCCCCTTGGACGGTGCCACTCGCTGGTTGCTCTGGGCATGCTAATGTCGTAGCTCCTTTTGCTGCTTTTCAAGCTTGACCCATGTTCGCTTAGAAACTCGAAACTCCAAGAAGATATCTTTTATCCAGGGAGGCTGGGCGAGATATTCCTCCATAGAGGCTAACGTCTCGAGGGTGTGGCTTCGGTATTGCACCATCATATTGAAGTCCACAAGAGCCCGGATACAGTCGACAACATGTTTGAAAGGTATTACTTGCGGACTGTCGGGCTGGCACTATGTTACTGTAAAAACCCTCAAAAGACACCGCCCAAGGTTCCTCATCTCTTTTCCTTACCAGTGTGTAACCTCACGATAGGCCTTTTTGGGCACAAAAAACCCCATGTAGGGCGGTAGCACCTTCCAGGTGTCGTCCAAGGCCTGGAGCGAGGCGTGTTTCTTGAGAAAGCCATCGATCGAGTCCATCAAGTGCTTGAACAACCTAAGATAAACGGTATAAAGCAAATCTGGCTTGTACAGACCAGGCGCCGAAACACGGTAAAGCCTGTGAAACACGTTTTTCTCATGATCGATATCAAAACATTCAAACATGCTACAGGAGTCGTCAGATTCACGCTCGCAACGTTCATATCTTGCATAATCTCAGGCCCGGTGGCTGTTGGCATTGTTTCCTAATTCTCCTGGAAGCATCTGGCATTCAGGACAAACATTCGATTATATCCCGTGAAGGGCAACATTTTCCATATGGTCAGCAATCCAGGCGGACAATATTGGAAAGCATCTCCGCACTTTCCCGTCGGCATAGTCAATATTGACGCCCTGCAGGGATGCGTTCTCCAAGGGCTCAAAAAGGAGTTCGAAGACGCCTCGGAGTGTGTCGGCATGAATTTGCCTCTGCAAGGGGTCGGAGGAGGACTTTGTAAGTTTGGGGGGAACCGGCAATAGCGCAAGAAGGAAAACGGCAAAGGATCGAGGTCTATTACGCGTGGTTGCGGGAAGATTTCCAAGTGTAAAATAGACTGGCCATGCCTTGTTGTTACCCGAAATGTTCCTCAGATGGGTCTGATCCAATATCTCAATGACTGGAACAACAGTTGCGCCAGACAGAAGTGTCTCCTATAATCAGTTAGTCACCCATCCTAGGAAAGAGATCGAGAAGCCCTACTTGAATGTCCCACCACCAGTCTGCTGTATGCATCTCTGCATATACCCGTTGTCCAGTATGATAGTATTCACGCTGTGGCACGCAAACAAAGTTATCTTGGTAGGCTATCTAGCGAAGGAGATATCTGACACAATCCAGGACATTGCGATAGAAGAATGATAAAAGTTCTCTTTGCGTCCTCTACCTGTCATTCAAACTATTGGAGATATCAACTGTACGGATCCCATTCCTAGAGGTTCTTCTCGTGTGTGTGCATAAATCCATGGCCGACAGACTCAAAATTGCCTAGGCCACTCGTGAAGTATTCGTTGATTCCTCACTTCAGTACTTTACTCTCAAGGAGCCAAGAGGCAAGCCTGAACCGTTGCCCGCTGGGGATTGGTGCCCGTGGGTCCTCTCACAAATTACTGATTTCTTGCTTGAAGCTGTTCACATCCCCAATTGCTACTCCAGTGCCCGGAAAAAGGCGTTTTTTGGCAGCTCGAAAAAGAGGCAGTATTGTTAAGCACTTTAGTATCAGACTCGTATACAACATCACTACTCAATACGTCATGCTCGAGTCCAGTAGGCTCGGGAACGGAATCATCGACGGAATCCGGGCCATCCCCCATGACGTTGGTTAGCATGTCAAGAACATGGCTGGCCGATGATAGATATTGTATAGTAGTAGAGGCGAGGATAATGTTCACATTGGCGTGGGTAGTTCGAAAATGTTTCTCATATGCCGCTGCTTGGGTGTATTTTTGCCGACAGAATAGTCATTTGCTAGGCATCACAGGAGTGCTTAGTGTTGATTGTTGATCCAAACATGTGTGGATCGCACATAGGTTCAAGAGATGTGCACGCTTTGAACGTTAAACTGTAAATAGAGGTCAATCCGGTTTAGCGCCCTAGATGTAGACATCACGTGGTATGTGGTATCAGCTATGGTTGCATTCATGAACAAGCTCGGCGAACTTCATGTTTCACGATAGTCATATTCCAGAGGGGATGTTTCATTTCTAACATTAACATGAATCAATAAAGCCCTGGCTATGCTAGTGTCAGAACTAGAAATTCTTGAAAACAATCAAGAGGCTTTCACAGCGTCAAATGACTGAGAGTTGAATATATAATCAGCATTGATCCAGATGGAAAGAATTCATACCCAGAATCAACTCACATTCAAAACTTCCACGAAATCTACACAATTCATACCCAGAACTGACTCGAATTCACAACGTCCGCGATATCCTCCTAATTTATACCGAAGGCTATTTTCACCCCAGCGATGACGTATGCACCCAAAGGTCTCGCAATATGGCACATAATAACATAGAGTACGTCTATATGCCTAGTGTTCGTTACGGGGCGGGGCGGGCTGGGTTTTCACTTTGTGACCCCGCCGTCACTCCGGCCCGGGGTCAACTCTTTGCCATTCCTCCCCGTCCCGTATGACACGGGGCCCTGGCCGGGCTGTGGGGCGGGGCGGGTATTTTACTTTCCCCGCTGATTGCCTAGATGGCCCCCGTCTTCTCGTACCCCACTCTTGCCCCTGTGCGGGGCCCCACTTATTCCTACGAGTGATATTCTATGACTTAACAAATGGCAGGTTGAAATCTACGGGGTGTTTGGACTCTCAATTCTGATCTGAAATCACAATTTGTGATCAGAATTGGCTGGCCAAACACCTCCTAATTACTTTGTATGTCTAGTATGATGACTCCACTATTTGGATATTCCATATAGCAATCCAGCAACTATATCAAAAGATAGGATTTGAATATAGTGCTCACATTATCATTATCATTTGGGCTTCTAGTTTGAGATAAATAGTGTTTGGAAATGGCTCTCAGTATATGATTGTAAGCGTATAATTTAGGCATGTTTCTAAGTACTTCTAAGCATATGATTCCGGGTACATAACTCTGAGCGTATAGTTGTATAGTGGTGCATGCACGATTCCTATCTTCCTGAGGATAAGGTCTCCGGCTTATCATTTCGTGATCTCATTCAGGGTGTATGGCTTTGGGCTTATGGCTTTGGGCATTCAGTTTTGGGCTTTTCTTTCAAAGACTAGTGGTTTAGGCGTCACGTCTCACATACCTTGCAAGCCATCCACGCAAATACTAGCCACTATTTAAATCTGGTCTGAGGTTCAGGCAATCACTTACCCTAAACTTGCAGATAGTTGGTTAAACTGGGCGCTCACTATGGTGTATAAAAAGCTATGGTTTTAGGTGACTCTCT
>Ga0307517_10007708_pt1 | contig 15632 bp, 22 predicted proteins | sample 23_EM_MG_FD_194515 | JGI IMG/M metagenome (GOLD analysis project Ga0307517, IMG submission 194515) | Populus trichocarpa ectomycorrhiza microbial communities from riparian zone in the Pacific Northwest, United States - 23_EM | ecosystem: Host-associated > Plants > Roots > Unclassified | place...
AACCAAACGCCATCCCCTCGCAGGTGCATACCATTCTAAAGATTCTACTCTAGGTCACGAAGACTCCACGCTTAAAGATACCAGCCTCCAGCGGATAAGGCACCCAGAAAGAAAGGAACAAAAGGGAAAATGTCAGGACACCCAAACACCTCTCTTCTTCACACCCCAAGGTACTTCGTCAACTGGTCGGACACCGTAACATCCATCTTGGACGCGTAAAGGTTATTGAAATTCTGAGGACCGCAAACGGCCTGAGCCTTGGCCAACATCTCCTTGATGAACGTCGTGAGCTTCACTGTGCGGACGGGATCGTTGTTGAATATCTATGCCGGCGATAAAGGTGTGAGCGCTCCTCATCCACTACGGTGTTGACAGACAGCAGGAGCAGCGCAGGGAACTTACCTCCCTCCGGCGTTCGTATTCTGACGTTCCGTCGATGTTTTGGTATAGCTCCTCAAACGGCTTGTCCCAAAACAAGCTCAGGCCGCTGCATGGTGAGCGGTCAAGGCGATCAATTCCCGAGAACCAAAGTAGGGCACACACCTCTCGTCTTCGCTCTGATTCTCCTGCTCCTTGATCTCGCCCAACACATCCAACCAAATATTCGCAATCTCAAATGCGAACCTATCCAACACCTCGTGCTTCCCTGTAGAAACCAAACACGAAACCCCCATAGCGGTCAACTTCCTGTGTCGCGGTTCTGGCATGTTGTCGAACTAGGTAGTGGCGGAGCCGCCCACCATTAACACAACCGAACGTTGCGTCCGTCAGAAGTCAAAGCTTACCCTATTCCACCACTGGCTCATGACGGTTTCCCAGATTTCCGCCTCTGGCACGCCTTTCGATTTCGCGGTCTCCGCCACGAGGGTCACGAACACTTGCACGTCCACTACAGCGATCCGGGAAAATAGCAGGATGTATTCCACGAGGATGACGGCCGATAGCTGCGGAATTCGGTCAATCATGACTTCCTATTTCCAAAGGACAAAAGTCATGGTTTACCTCGCCCTCCGCAAGGTGGTCCACCAACACGCTAAACAATCCAGAGACATGCAGTGGTTCGCCCCAAGCTGCGGAAGGTGCAAGCTCAACAGCCAAAGCGATGGAACTGATGAGCGCTTTCCTGTTGATCGTGACGTTTTGAGTCAAGGGCGGTTTGTAAGCTTTGAGCAGCGGAACCGCGCATCGCTGAAAAGCCAGTAACTCGGTCAGCTACCCTAGAAACATCCGTTGAAAACGGCAACAGTGATCCAAACCTGCAAGACAAACGTTGCATTTGAGGCGAAATATGACACGAGCAAATCTGCTATCGATCCCAAAAGGTCAAAATTCTGGCCCAGCATCGGGATCAACTTCTCCAATAGATCATAGTATTTATGAGGTTGCGAAGGGAGGGAAGGGGAATTCCGGAGAGCTGTGAGCCAGAGGTTTATTCCATCTGTGTCGAGCGTCGTGGCTGCCTATTAGTTGGTGAGTTATGTGGCCCCCTCCGCGGTCAAGTCAGAGGGATCAGATACCTGAGGAGCCAAGCATTCTAAAATAAGGGGATAGACTAGATCGACTAGGCGATAAGATACCTCTCTCGATGCCTATAGCGCACCATCTGAGTATATATCATCCACCGACAAAGGAGGCACCCACCGCGACCAAAGAAGTTACAGTGCTGACGAGCGCCACCTTCAATAGCGACCCCTCACCATCGTCCCCCGCATTCGACCCTGAGGCAGAACGTGTGAATTGCGCGCGAAACGCGATCGCCAAACGACTCACAGAGTATCGGGATTCGCTGGGCAATCCCGTCCATGAGTGGAACAATCTGGGTTTTAAAACTTGTCAGTTTGCCTAATCACAACTTCGAGATTTGCATGAACAAACCCTGGCCTGAGATCGTTGAATTACGATGAGCAAACACCCGATCACACGCCTTTTGCCTCCCAGCGTGTCCAACTCGGATATGAGGCTCAGAAGCTGTGGTACGACGCCAGGGATGAAGGGTTCGAGCGACGTGATCTCAAATGCGAGGGTCTGGTAAATGGGAGTCAGCGTTCTCCTGTTTACGATATGGGACCAAGAAAATGCATACGTTTATGCACATCCGTAGGGCAGAGGCTGCGGTCAGCCGAACCGCCATCTCCGTGCTCAATCCCCGATCTTGCAGTAGGTGGACGAGAATCTCCCAGATCCGTCTGTTATTCGCAGGGGCGCATTCCTCTTGTATCCACTTTCCGATAAACCACGCGACACGACGCTTGATAATGCTGTACCTTCAATGGTGGTAGAGAGGGTGGGTAACGCGACCGTGAGACATTTCCAATTCACCTACTTCGGGTCGGGATTCTGAACATCAGCGATGAAGTACTGGTCCAAACATTGTTGGAAAGGAATAGCATCTTTCAGTGAGTGCGAGCATCGGCCGACGGAACAGTAGATGGCTTCCTTTGCGAGAATGTCGGAGAGCTCCAAGGATGATTGGGCTAAGACATATGAGCGCGATCTTTGATATCAAACATGGGTTACACACCTGCAACACTATCGAAAGATGCTCGCAGGATGGGTGTGACAAAGTCTTTGTACTGGCTTGACAAGGTCAACAGTACACGCTCCGCACATGGCTATATAGAATAAACGATCAGCTACAATCAACAGATGCGGAAATGGAACGCATACCCGTAGCTCGTACTCCCATTGCTCGTCCTCGTTCTCTTCCTGGTTCATCCACTCCTCGACATCCATCTCCCACCTCTCGAGATCTTTTGGTGTCAGGGGGATGAATCGAGTCACCAACAACCGTACGGCTCCATCCACGAAGTCTCTGGACAAAACTGCGGGCACGTTCAGCACTCCGTCGGAGAAGGGCTCGTGAACTGCGTACCATTCTCATTGGCGGTGCCGTCTCTACGTACAGGAGTCCATTCCTTGAGGCTCTCGCGGAAAATAACCATAGCCTGGACGAGCATTCGAACCGGGAAAACGGCATACGGGGTGTCTGTACTTCCTCTCAGCAAAACGAAAGTACACAACCACTTCGGGAATACCGTTTATTAGCCCCGGGGACACTTCCGTTGATTGGACAACTTTGTTCCAATAATACAACACGACATCCGTGCATATTGGAAGGAGAACAAACCTCTTGGTCTCCAGTTGCTGCAATCTACGGAAGAACTTTCCAAAGGCTCTCACGTGCTGGGTGATTTTTTCGATCGTCAGGAGAACTGGTGGGGTGTTGGGGAGGTTGGATGAGTTCAATGAAGTCGTGATCGTGATACGATGTTCGTAGAGAGATTGCATTTGGAATCCTGAACTTTTGAAGAATTCGTCAAGCTGAAATACATCGAGTGAGTAGGAGGGACTCTGTGTTTGAGGGGTGATTCGGGGTACCCATGGTTTGTATTCGGCATAATCACCGCGCGGCATTCTTTGCCAGACGTGAATGGCAAGTTTGGTTAGACATTTGTACGTGACGTGAGCAATGGTTATGTCCTCAGAGGTACGAGGGAGTCCAATGCTTTCAGGCGTTAGCGAGGCAATAAGTATCGGGGCCATATTCGAGTAGTAGTTGAAGAGGACCGTGTGTCCTTGTTTTAGTATCTACTTTGATATCAGTTGGAAGAAACCTGACGGAGCTTGTTAGGATTGTCCTACCGTGCCGAGTGTTTTGGATCCCGACGGCATTTTGACCGCAGAAAATTCTTTGAGAATGGCATTGAGCACCTGCAGGCCCCTCTTCAACCGCAGGAGGGGAGGACCCTCGGCATGGGTAGAACCGTAACATGTGGAGAACCCTTGGTCAATGGCGACGAAGAGATCGGAGATCAATGAAGGCCTCGGAAGGATTAGTGACGCTGCAGGTGAATCAGGGTTGGTTAGGGTGAGTTACCAAAGAGCGGGATAGTCGTTCCGAGATATTTTTGCGACTATGAGTTTGTGGCAGTTGAAAACCTGGTGGCGTCTCAGTAAACGAACGAAGGTTGTGTGAGCCGAATGAAACCCACCACATCGTCCTCTTCGTCAAGAAAAGTCCAACACCTTGTGCGCATACGGGATCGTTGCTCATCGGATAAGAACCTGCAAACGCCGTTGTCCAACCCATCAACTCGATGTCGGTCGTGCTCAACGGGCATGTCACCTCTTCGCTTTCCAATGCTTTAAATTATTCTTGACCTGAATGATGCTCTGCTGCCTAACAATCACTGGGACGGCCTTTTGTGCCGCAATCTCTTGCAGAAAGTCCAAGGTACCCGGCCTCTCAAGGATCTGCTTCAGTTGGTCCGTGGATGCCTTTAGCACGACGGGATCTTGAGATGTGGCGCCGGTCACGATGGCGAACACCTCCCCGAGAGTAGCGGGTTTTGGTGGTGCTGGAGGCATGGTGGATACTCGAGCACTATAGGAGATCCAGATGATGTGGCGGTTCCAAAGAAAGAGGACTGTTGGGCCCTTGGTCGCGCCTCCGGTGTTTATGAGAAGCGAGACGCGTGTGTCAGGCGCGAACTCCGATCAATCCGAGGACAAGGTAGAAACTGCAGAAAAACACAAATTTTATTTATCTACTCCTCTTGAACTCTGCTATCCAGTTTGCCTCGGCCTTCCCCCGAGGTATAACTATAAACGAGAGACAACCACCTTGAAGTTCGAGCCCGTCTCCATCCTTACCCGTTTCTCGGATTACGTCTCTGAGTGACATCTTCTTGCCGATCTTGAGCAGGCGTTTCTTGCTGGTCGCGGCGTAGATGGACAGGCTGCCAGTGACGTATTCGCCCGCCTTATCCCAATTTGGAGGTTTCGCATTCGGAGGAAACATAACGGACAAGTGCTCGCCGAAGGATGCATCCTCGTGAAAGTCGGGTACCGTATCTGAGGTCGCGTGTTGGGGATACAAAAAATGGACTGGGAAGATGAGGGCGCTTTGGGTGGGGTCCTCTTCATCGAAATGGGGTTTGTAGTCCACTTCTAGTGTTCCCTTGGGATTGGGTACTACGACCAGGTTCCTCTCCTGCCATTCCAGGTGAGTCGTATGATACCTTGTATCGAACACATCACGGACCTTAAACGCGGCCTGCAATCGTCTTCTATTCTCTTCGGTCACCCTGAGTCTCTCCTGCTTTTCCCGTTCCTTCTCGACCTTCGCATCATGCAACTTCCCCGCCTTCTCCTTCAGCGAAAACACCGACTGATTGGTTGGATCGAAACGCAAGCACCTCGAACAAGAATCCACCGCTTCGTCGTAACGTTCCATAGCGACCAATGCCATTGCGGAGCGGTAGTACCCCTTCGATGACTTGGCATTGATTATGATGGCGGCGGAGCAGTCCCGCAGAACCTTGCCATAGTTCTCTGCGTGATCGTTCAGAACACCTCCCAGACGAAAGCGGAAACACCAGACTGAGTTCAAGATTGCACGCCGCTCTGTTGATATGAAGCACCTCAAGGAGCACCTCATCAGTCGGTTTGGCATCGATTCCTTGGGTATAAAAGCCCGCTGCTTCTCTCCATCGCTTTCCCTTGAAATAGGAATTCCCTTGTTCCTTGAAATTCAGAGCAATTTCTACAAACCAACTTAAAACCAATCAACAGGAGAGACTGGTCGCAATCGAGGCACCCACCATCCGGGGTGCCTTCATGAGCCAGACTCTGGAGGGCGCTGATAACAGGATCGTCTGAAGGGTCCTCTGGGAGGGATTTCATGAAAAGAGGCAGAGATTCGAGTTCTGCAAGCTTTTCCTCGGGCGACTTCTCATTCTGAAGTGGTTGAGGGAAGGTCGCGGCCATGTTGTCATCGGTGATTTTGATGAAGTGACAAAGTGATCGAGAGAGACGCCTCAGCCTGATTTGGAAGGCTGTCACATGCCTCGTCGCGTACCGCTAATTGCAGTGAACACGGTCCTCCGCCTCTTTCGTCCACCCAGCTTCCAACCCACCCACTTCCAACAACGAGACGCGTTACGAATCATGTACGACGAAGTCGTTCCAGATTCAGAGCCGGAGAGGGAAGAGCAGAGGCGGCATTTGGACGAGGAAAGAAGAGTGAAACGAACCCGGAAGAGGCAGGGGAAGGAGTCGATGAGGAACATGTCTTTCGTACTCTCGAGCTCTCCTGAGCCGGATCTCAGTGCGTTGTTTAAACTTTTCTTTCGGTGGATGACTCAATTTCCCTCGAAAGGGCTGCCGTCACCTTTGTCACGAAAAGCCCCTCCCAAGCCTGAGTCCGATGCCAGAAGTGTAATCAGCATCAGTGGTGAGTCTTTTAACGTGTATACCTGAACAGGCACTCACAGTCCCACAGACGACTCATCTTCCGAGGCTGGGATACTCATTCCAAAGTTCAGTTCAGCGGTCACCCAAGCCACCAATCCCGAACCTGGCCCATCGCGTCTCCCCCCGTCAAGAAAACACTCCACGCCCGCCTCCAATGCCAGTAGCTCAGGGATTACTGCGGGTGACCGAAGCCTGAGCTCCAGCGACCTGTCTCGCTACTCATACAAGCCACCTCAGTCGCTTCGAGACATGATCAAGAAGAGAGGCGAACTCGAGGCTCGACGAATTGCTCAGTTCGGGCCACCCGAACCCCTACGCAAGTCCAAGGCTGCAAGGCCTGCTGCGCACCGTTTCACTACAGACTTCACCGACGAGGACCTCTCACGAATTCTCAAATGCGTCAGCTGTAACGACCGTTGGACGGTTCGCAAAGGTGCTACAGCGAAAATGAGGCACATTCAGTCCTGTGCCAAGAAGCATGGTATCAGCGACGAAATTATCAAGAGGCTCATCCGAGCTGAGCTGGAGGCTCCTGAGGAACCGAAGCCCCAGCAGAAAGCCAAGTCTTCTGGCGTCACGAACACTCTCTTCGAAGACACACTCGTGGATACCGGGAAGAGAAAGAACAAAAGGAAACAGGTTCCGCGGACTACGACACTTCATAACCCCGAGGAGAATAGGGAGGCTTTTCTCGCAAAAGCCCGCTCTTTACTAAAGGAACCAGAAATCAGGAATCTATCCCAGGACGAAGGACTCGTGGAACTCCTCAGCAAATCGGACAGTACAATGGACCGGATTCAAATGTTCGATTTCGGTGCTCCTCCTCCCGCAACCCAAGAATTCGGTCGCTCCAAATTGGGCCAGCAAATAAGCTCGGCCACGCTGAGCGTTTTGCCGGATGCCAGTCCAAAGATGTTGACAACGTCAAGACTTGCGGATACGACAAACAAAGGCCGCCGTCTCGACATACTTACGGGAGAAGACACGGACCCTGGATCTGTAAGTCCCATCATACCTCGTTTTGAAAGGATTGACAATAAATGGCAGCCAATCTCGATACAAAGTTCAATTGATATCCCTTTCGAGCGGCTGTCTATCGAACCTCTGGAATTTCAAGGCGGGGATGTCCAATCTGACCACGGCTCGGAAGTGAGCTGGTATAATGACAGCGCGATACTCCATTACAACCAAAGGGAGGACGACTTGGTCTGGGATAATGACGATTGGAATCACGACGACGCGACGCTGCATTTCGATCCTGACGAACACGACCCACCACTTCCACAGAAACCCTCACCACAATTACACACACCCATCCCCACGCATGCCCCCTCCACCGCTTTAAATCCGGTACCACCCACGCAGCAGGACCCTGCGGGACAAGGAGAAGGACGAAAAATAACGAAACCCCGGTCCAGAAAAAATAAAGCGGGCGCGCAATTCAACAATCCTACTACCCAAGTTACGGAGGTAGATGATGTGGAACTGAAGTCCAAGATGCTTAACGCGATCCTTGAGGATGATGAACTCCACCACCGGATATTGCGGTATGATGTATGCTTCCTCAACCTCTACACATCAGGGGTTGTATGACTAATTGAACGTTGCAGCCGATTCCTCTGGATGAGTTTGTAGCTTTGGCCACAAAATTGGACTTTCCAATTCGCGGATTACAATCAAAGGTCACGAAATTCTTGGATGATCAGGTTCGTCGTTGTCTTTCTGAGGGAATCGATTTCGAACCCTAATCCGGAGTATGCAGGCAGTTCATTTCCAGGCTCTTACAAGCGGGAGTCGTCGTTAACATCTACTTTCTTTCTTGATTTCCTCTACACACGCAAGCTGTACCTTACTCACACTACCACCTCTATTTCATTCTGTTGCCCGCGGGTTTGCTTTATTTTTACCTGTTTCTTACGCTACCGCACCGCAAGGGGAAGAGTTCCATGCCTCGTCGAGTGGCGGAGAAGAAACCTGACTGCGCTCTCACATTCGTCCACACCTCAATCGTCCACACCGATAGCACTCACCGACTCTTGCAGCATCATCGCAGTGAACGATACTACTCGCAACAAAAGCTTCAACCTTGGTAAACCGTTGTAAGCCTATTCTAATAATTTCTCAACTCACCTGCGGCCGCTGAATGCCATTGCATTGTGCATGGTGGGCGCCGCTGCTCCGTGAATTCCCTTCCCGGCTTGTTATTCGCGCGGTTGGACTCAGACCACTTCATTTGTTGGCTTTGATTGCAATGTCCCCGGCAAGTCCTTCCATCTGGAATTGTCGGATATTTGAGATTAACCTCTCATCTTCTGTTCGACTGTGGGATCCTGCATAATCTTAGAGGGTACTAACCCGTATCTCGCTTTCGTTCCGGTATGAGCGTCCTGACTTCAAGAAACAGTTATCATATCTTTGTGCATCAAATTGATCAACTGTGCTTACGCCAGGGCGAAGCCCGGCTGAGTTTATTTTCACAAGCGAGGCAAGCAAACAGTTATTGCGACTGGTAATGGTGGGCATGCAACCACGAACCAAACCCACACCCACGAACGTCGTGGTATCCGCCAATGACGAGGAAAAAATACTCGAGAAGGGAATGGGTGTATTACCTGCGCAAAATAAGATGACCAAAAACATCCCCCGCACGAAAGACAGCACCATCGCCCCTTGCAACGACAACGGCAGGGAGGCATAGAGAGCGTGACAGATTAGAAGTCCGATCGAATCTGAACGGGTGTTCCCTCCTTGTTGAACGTTACCATCGCAGACTTGAACATCGCGGAGCTTTCTGGTACCACACCTGCTTTTGGTTCTGTCAGTGTTGATTCGATGGTCAACGAACAGGGTTACGCCGAGCTCGGGTTATCCTGCACCAATATCTGTGGGGTGCTTGACCAAGGAATGGATGGAATGAAACCAGATGACCTCATTCAGTCCGTGCGTGAGGCGATAAATCAGTTGATGACGTGGGCTGGCCAAGTGATGCGTGGTTCAACTGGCAGCGCACCGCAGTTCGCGGTCGATGTCCTTCGTAACGAAGTCAACGCTCTCAAAGATGCGAACAAGGCTCTGTCACTGTATGCCTCTAAGATCCTGGACCAAATTATCGCCGCGAGAGGTTTCGGACGTGTTCTTGCTGTCGACTGCGACGAGAAATTAGAACGCACACCCGCCGAGCCCAGTTCGAATTCTCCCCCTCCAACTTCGATGAAACCTTGTCCACAATCTAGCGTGGAGTTGGCGAGCGGCAGCGGCAGTGGATTCACAGGAATCAGGAGGACCCCAAGGAGGGGGAAGAAGGGGCGGCGAGAGGAGCAGTGGCAGGACCATCTGGAGTGCTAGGATGAGCTGGCAGAGTGCCATGACGATTGACGATCGAGGACATCGATGATCGGTCGATTGCATGCTTCCGAATCCCAAGGCCACGGGCGGCCTACCGAGGTTCAAGCATACGAGCTCGATGATCTGCATTCCCCCCTTTCCTTCGCGGTTTCTCTTGATGCACACACACACAACTTTACGATAGCCAATTGTCCATCCGAACCTTTGTCCCTTCGCCATTCCATTTCAGCCTCTATTTCGCCCATACCAACTTATGTAGGATATCTTCTCTTGTTACGCACAGTCCACCAGTCACACGGCAGGCTATTGATATGCCTGGATAATACTGCGGCTCGAATGACGATACCGAGCTGCTTGAGTAGGACGTTGGGTGAGAGTGCCAATACATAATACACGGTAGGCACTGGTGAAAGTGAATAGGGAACGATGAAATGGGGAATCGTGGCGGGCGTAACAATTAAAATGTCCCGGATACCGGATACATACTCCTGCACAAAACTTTGCGATTTTCGTGGGAGGGAGGAAATTGAAAAAAAAAGGACAAGACCCTGGATTTTATAGTCCGGGAACTTATGCGACGCGTGGCCCGGCTTTCCACCAACATCCATCACCCAGCCTGCGGATTTCCCCTGCGTTTTGATGATCCAATCTCGCCCTATGTCAAAGACACGGGGGCGGGCCGGTCTCGCACACATTCGCGACTCGTATTTCTCGCCTGGCGCCAAATTTCGCGCCTTGCGTGATCATCTTCTCCCCCCCGGGCTGCAGCGCATGCACCAAGACCGAACGACCAGATCCTTGTACCCAGGCAACGTGGGCGACAACTGTACTTTTCGTGCCTTAGTGTTTGGGTGAAATACTCGACGGCCACGCGAATAAGGATCACCTTCTCCGCACTTATCTCGCCCGAGCCCTCCAGAGGCGATCGCTAAAAGCTTCGAGCACAGGAATAGGCCCCTTCGAATTCTGGCGCAGCGGAAAAATCATATCGTCGAACGCCGGGGCTAATCCACAACACAGGAATTACCTGGAGGCTGCCCAGCCCACTTTCCCTTCGTCCGGATGCTACCCTACCAATCGTCACTCCTTCAACTCCTCTTTGTGGCTTCCATTGCCTTTGCGCAAAACTGGAAAGCCGACCCTTTCATTCCTCCCGCGATACCGCTCGCTGTCAAGACACCGTACCTTCAAACATGGTTGCGACAGGGAACGGCAGAGGGTTCCTTGAACTCTGGATGGGAGTCCTTCCGTGATAAATCGGTATGTATCCGACCTGACTCAACTCCTCCAACGGTTCCCCGACACTTACTGGCGGATATGCACGGGTTAGGTTGTTGCGTGGATGGGGAAGCTCAGGGTGGACAATGAATTCTTCGGTTGGATGGGACCTGGTCAAAAAGCGGTTCAAAAGGACATGACTGTACGTGCTCCTCGGTTCGCTTGAGTGTCGCTTGATATTAAATGGACCCTGAATCCCTCAAAGTTCACCTCCACGAGAACGATCTTCACCATGACCTGCGGAGGCGTGGACCTGACTGCCACCTTCCTGACCCCGATCGAGGTTCGCACCCCATCAATCACCAATCTGCAACCAGGTTGTAATCTAATGAAAGCACAGCCAACAGATTTAGTGAACCAGTCGATACATTTCTCATACCTCTCTGTGGAGGTTTTCTCGAACGACGGAATGCCCCACAAAGTCCAGCTCTACACAGACATTTCCGGAGAATGGCTCGCCCAAAGCGATCAAGTTTTTACATGGGAAAACGTCGCGGTAAAAACCGGCGTCAACCACGCGTTTGCGCTCCAGAACCAGACCCACTTCAACGAAGTAAACGGCAGGCTCAGAGATGGTTATGTCTTGTACTCCACGAAACAGGTAACCCACATTCGCGAAATTCTGTCGGGGTCCCTCTCAAAACATTTCAGGCCAGCGGGTTGACGTACCAGATCGGCACAGATGTCCTCGTCAGGCCTCAATTCGAAACGACCGGCGTCCTAAACAACACGGTGGACCGAGAATTCCGCAAAATTGGGGACAGGTGGCCGATTTTCGCATTCGCTCATGACCTTGGGACCGTTGGCATGACAAAGACTACCCCGGTCGTGTATACCGTTGGATATGGTAGAGATCCTCTCGTTCAACTCTCGAATGTCCCCAACGTCAACAGTGCGCGCAGTCACTACTACCTCACTCGCTACCCTAGCACTTATGACGTGGTGTGTCCGTTGTATACTTCGTATGTGACGGTGCTTACGTGACACCCTGCAGGTCAGCGTGCTTCTCGATGACTACCCCAATGCCTTGACGCGGGCAACCAATTTCGACAACAATCTGACTTCGGACGCATTGGCCGTCACACCACAAAACAGAGACTACGCGGACATCGTCGCTTTGTCCGTTCGTCAGCTATTCGGACACATCGAGTTGACCGCTGGGTGGAACGGTACTACTCTCGTCCAGAACGACATCATGGTTTTTATGAGGGGTATGTGGTTTACCTTTGTAGAATTCTTGAACGTCGGCTAATACTCAATAGATGGGGTACGATATGCTCGTCGTTTTGGTTCTTGCGAAGGGACTGACGGATTTCCGTGAAGTTCACGAACACGGTTGATGTAATTTACGCCGCGTGGCCAGCGTTCTTGTATACCAATCCAGCTATCGGAAGATACCTTTTGGAGCCCGTCTTAACCTACCAGTCCGCCATTCCGGTACAAGGTGGATACTCCATTCACGACATCGGTGGGTCGGTTCAACCATCTCAGCATTTGTTACCATCACACTCACCATCCACACAGGCGCTTCACCGTATCCGACAGTGACTGGACCATCGAGCGGTAAGCCAATGGCTATTTAACCACGACGCACCGTGTTCTCAATCGGTCTCGTACAGAAACCTACCCTGTTGAAGGTCCGCTTCGGGGCTGCGCTGATTGGACCTCATGACGACTCACCGATTGTAATTCAGAAAGCGGTAACCAACTGATCATGGCTCTGAGTTATACCCAGAAGACATCAGACAATTCCTTGATCACAAAATACGTGAGGAACTACCGCCCCGTTTTTTTCCTGGTCGACGCTCACACAACGTGTGTGGACAGAAAACCTTGTACGACCAGTTCGGCACTTACCTTGTCCAGAACGGTTTGTACCCGGCAAGCCAGCTTTCCTCCGACAGTTACGCTGGCGAACTGGGGAATCAGACGAATCTTGCTGTCAAGGTGTGCTTTTCACTTGATGAGCAAGCTTGTTGACCCCCCAACTTACCATATCGATCCCACATCTTCGCCCAGTCTATCGTCGCGATCAAGGCTGCATCTGAGATCTTCCGAATTCTCGGAGATAGCGAAAAGAGTATACAGTTTGACGTATGTTGCCTTATCCTCCCCCACTGCTGGAGTGTGGTGACCATTCCCGCCACAGAATGTTGCTACCTCATACCTGAAACAATGGCAGAAGATTGCGCTCTCGTCGGACAAGTCTCATTATACTCTTTCGTATGGGAACGACTCATCGTGAGTGTCGCAGGGGCAACCGTGGTGGTAATACTCAGGATTCTGATGCAAACATCAGGTGGGGCCTACTGTACAACCTGTATGCAGACCGACTGCTCGGTTTCAACATGTTCCCGCCGTCCGTGTACGAGACTCGTGAGTTTTTGCTTTGTTTTGTTTTTCGTTGTACGCAGTCCTGTACCAACTCGACTGAAACCATCCAACGGCAGAGACGAAGTGGTATGCGACCAAACTCGACAATTTCGGGATCCGATTGGACAGCAGGTAAGGAACTATCGTAGATCCCCATATCGCGTCGCAGGTCTAACCATTCCAACCATTCCTCACAACAGATCCTCAGATGCCAAGACCGGTCAGTATCCCCTTGCAAACCCCAATCCCCCCTCTGTGCCGATTCATCCTCACCGGCATTTCCCTCGACAGATTGGCAACTCTGGACGGCAGCCACCCTCACGGACGCAACCCTTCGCGCAACCATGATCACACTCGTCAAGAAATACGCTAGCTCGAGGATAAACGACGGTCCCTTCCCAGACAGGTACAACAGTGAGAACGGTAAAATGGCCTCGTTTGAGAACCGAGCTGTCGTCGGTGGTCATTTCGCTCTCGTGCGTTGTTTGGTATCACCACGTCGAGGTGCTTGAGAACTAATTCATCTAATTCTCTTCAGCTCCTTGTTCCCGGTATCAAGAATGGGAGCACCGGCAGTGGTGGTGATGGCAGTGGCGTCGGTGGTGGAGGTGATGGGAATACCGGTGTGGCAGCAACCAATGTCACTCCAGCTCTGTCCATGGCGTTAGCGTTGTTCGTCGCCCTCATAAATACGCTATTCTGAGGCCCAGCCGCCGAGCATGCCGAGGGGATTGGTTGTTCGCTATGACTAAATTTTTAACTTTACATAGGACTGTGTATGCACATGCGGACCAACTCCGATAAATTATTTGACCACCGCTGCCGTATCTCCTAGATATTTCTCGACACTCGCCCCGGGTTCATTCCGTACCAGGGTTTTTATACCGCCTCAAGGCCCTGTCCCTCGCCTTGCCATGCTCGATTAGAGGCAGGGGGTACCCCAACTTCTGTGCGACCTTAGGAGAGGGTTTGTGAAGATCTGGAAGAGGTTAAGCACTGCGACATCTCAATTAGTAAGTGCTCGCCTACCTGGACCACGCAAACCGCCAAGTTCGGGAACAAATTCTCGAATGTAATCTCCAGTCGGGTCGGCCTAGCCCGGTTATCAGTGCGAGATCCATAAAAAGCGGGGGTACGACAGCAGACCTTTTCGCTCTGGTTGTAAGGGTTAAATATCCTGAAGTAAGGTTGGGGGTCCGTCCCAGTTCCCGCGCTCCACTGCCAACCCCCATTGTTCGAGGCGAGGTCAGAATCGATGAGCATCTTGGAGAAATACTGCGCGCACGGAACTTTCGTAAATACTCGCGATACAAGAGAAGTAATGTTACGAACTCTTTCACCCAAACGCCAATCCAACATGAGATCCTTCGTCAAGTACATTGCTACAATCATCCTTGCACGGTTGTGCATCCAACCTAAATCCCAGGTCATCCAAGTTCAGTGCCCCAGAACGCGAAACCGAGCTGCCAACCTCACCCATAGTATTCATCTGCCTCATTCCAGCATCAACGATTGGTACGCCGGTTTTTCCTTCCTTCCATGCGTTGAAGTGTTCCTCGTTGACCTCCCATTTGATGTCGGTAAACTTTCCCTGGTACGGTCTGCCCATCGACACTCGCGGCCAAGCACACATGACATGAGTGTAAAAGTCCCTCCATGCTGCAGATCATACAACCGTAAATAGAAAGGAGAGGAAAGCGAGATGCGATAGGCTTCACACCTAATTCTTGCACCCACATCCCCACACCGGTGTCGCGGGAAGACTGGACTTGTTTTACCTTTAACAAGTCCATGGTAGCACGAGCAACTTCTCGACACGAGATCACCCCTGCAGAAAGATAGGGACTTGAATGTGCTTACTGTCAATCCGCTGTACGCATTCAGGGATGACGGAGCCTCACCTAAGGCGAGAGGTTGTATCCCTGTCGGCTTGGTCGCGCTTGTCCTTGTAGGTTAGCGCACGAGATGTTTTTGCGGACGATTCCGCCCCCGCTGCCAATGGATTTACAGGTCCTAGTTGTGAGCCCCTTGACTTGGTGTTTAAGAACCGATCCAGCATCTATGGGGTTTGGCACAGTCCAAAGGTTGAGGTTATTGCCTAGGGGAGATGACCTTCGTAGCGTACCTCTTTCGCGGCACTGTGACCCTCGGGCCAGATGACCTTCATTTTCTCTCGGTCCTCACATTCGAAGCCTTCGACTTCATCAGGAACCTCTTGATTGAAGAGGTCAGCGTAGGACGAATGGGAATGTATTTCATGGTCGTTCGGAGTTGGCTTCGAGGCCTCCGCAATCCATTCGAGGTTCCTGTTTAACGCCTCGATCCACCTCCGGTGGAACGGCGAAAAGACCTAAATCATCACTTCATCAGTCGCCAGAGAT
>Ga0307517_10007709_pt1 | contig 15630 bp, 15 predicted proteins | sample 23_EM_MG_FD_194515 | JGI IMG/M metagenome (GOLD analysis project Ga0307517, IMG submission 194515) | Populus trichocarpa ectomycorrhiza microbial communities from riparian zone in the Pacific Northwest, United States - 23_EM | ecosystem: Host-associated > Plants > Roots > Unclassified | place...
CTAATTTGTTTTTAAAATATTTTTAAAAGGCCCCCCCCCCCCCCCCCTCCTACCCCCCCCTCCTTAGACAAGTCCCAGGCGGGAGTGTGAGTGGAAGACGAAGCCTTCCAGCAATTTCCGGGGTTCCGAACCGGATCCCCCCCACCTCTTTAGGACCCTTCATCGTCACAATTAATTATAATATTATTATATCCCCTTATGAGGGGGGGGGGGGGGGATCGTAGAATAAGCTATATATATTCCTTCTTTCCTTCTTTCTAGCAGACTGAATGGTGAAATACCGTAGCGTCGGGGGGGGGGGGGACGGCGACGATTGTATTGGCATAATCCATTGGAGGAATGGCGATTTTTGGATATCATAGCATGCCCCACCTCGTTTTCAAGCCTTTGGACTCATTTCATTCATTCATTCTTTAATCTTTTCCTGCCCCTTCTTTACCCTTTCTTCCTTCGTTCCTTCCTTCCTTCCATACAGTCATGACAAATATAATAATAAATCTTCATCTACGTCCATCCTCTACGGGCAGAATAATATATCCCAACAGGTCGCCGGTGGCCGTAATCATTATAAAGACTCACTCACTCGATAAACACCCCACATCCAGACCCCGAGAACCTGAAGAGCAAAAGCTGTGGCAGAAACGGAATTACGATATAATTTTTATCCCCACTCAGCGAAAATGAATCCAAATACGGGAGAGAGTATAAGAGGAAAAAAGAAAGAAAGAGAAGAAGAAAAATCATGATAGTATACAAGTTTGCAAACCAGCCCTCCTTCAGCCACCTCCTGCTTCCATCAACGGGTGGTCTCAATGAAATTGACATTGGTTGGCGCTGAGTGAGGGAGAAGAAAGTAAGAAAAAAAGTCACATATAACTTGCTCTCGGTCTTTTACTTCCACCAGGCGAAGAATCCCGTTCTTGTAATCCGTGTTTCGCACCAGCTTTTTCGCCCGCGGCTTTAACAAACGCCTCAACGCCAAATGGGTCCGCGGTATCTTTTTCGAACTGGACAGGGCCGTCGCGGGCCTATTCATTATTCGTTAGCAAAAATTAAACTTAGTACAGTGGCGGGGCTTAGGGGCTAACCTCAGCATCTGCAGCACCCCTGAATCCCTGTTGCGCTTTCCCAAGGACTTCGAATCGCGAACTCCTCTTTATTCTGTCCATCTCGCTGCGGGCAGTGTCTTCGTCGTCATCGTCGACACTGACTTTCGGTCTGTAGATGCTGTTCGCTGCTTCCTGGGCCGCAAAGAGCGGTTTATCGTACGGCTGGTCCTCGTTGAAGCCGGACCCCGCGCCAAAGGCTGATGACTGATTGAACAACCTTGAATCCCACATCGTTTCTTGACTCTGTGTTGGTTTCGCGAGACCCAGTGCTATCTTCTCACCAATATCGCGCCCTTGCTCCCTAGCTAACATTTGCATCTTCCGCTCGGAGCCCATGTTCTTCATTCGCTGCTGACGCTCCTCTTCCTGCCGACGTTCACGACGCATCTTCTCACGCTCACGCACCGCCTCGTCATCTGACCTGGAGTCTTCGGACGAACTGCGGGATCGTGAGCGGGACCTGGAGTCTCGCGAGCTGTCCGACGATCTTGAGCGGGAGCGGCCCCGGGGGCGACCCTGGGAACCGGCGTGGGCGGCTTCTCTGGCCTTTTGCGCCAGCATTCGGAGGTGCTCTTCTTTCTGCGACTTTTCCTTCTCGGCTAACTTTTGCTGCATTAATGCTCGCTGCTTGATCTCTTCTCTTGCGTGTCGGTCGGCGGTGAAGAGTGCTTCAGCGAACTGTGCAAATTTATCATTGATGGTAACATCCTGGAGTCCGCGGCCATCAGCTGCCAGACGTTTGTCGAGTGGGACTGTGTATCCCTTTGGATTCTTCCAATTCGAGACTGGGGGTGGGATAGTCCATGCTTCCTGGTCTGCTGCCGTCAATTTCCGTGGAGGGGAGTGCATGACCGGCGGAGGTGGGGACGGAGGCCCTCGAGGGATTTTCTTATGCTTAAACTTTGGTGGCTCCATAGGGTCCTGCTGCCGTTCCACAATCTTGATAATTTTGTCGCTGCGCTTGGTCGTGTCACCGAGTTGATTTGATGGTGTATAGCGGACGTATTGAGCCTCCTTTCTATTCGTACCCTTGACATTCTTTGGCTTCTGAGCGGCCACGGCACCCGAAACCAACTTTGCCAATGCCTGCCTCGTCTTCTCTGTTGTTGCTGCGACATCCTCCTCCGAAGGCCTCTCCAATGAGATCTCGCCCACATCTGCGCGCTGACGGAGGGGGATGAGATCTTTGAACGACGCGTGTACTATTCGCTTATCGTTATGACCTTGTCGGGCAATTGCGTCGTACTTCACTTTTCCTTCATCGTCGACCTGGAGAGAGAGGGCTTTGCTTGTTCCCGACCCTTTGCGGCCCATGTCGAGCGGGTATTGTGCCATGGGGACCTCGGGAAAGGCACCTCCATCTCCGAAGTCGTCTGCAGATCGAGGTCGCCATGCTGATCGCCGACCATATGGGGGTGGACCAGTTTTCTAGAAGCACCAACATTAGCCTCTTCAGTTGAGGGAAGAAAAGAAAAGAAGTATTGTAGAGTGAAAGTTTACCTTAAGAATTAAGCCCTGCTGATCAGGGTCGCCGCTCCCGAGCACTCGTGGAGTGGGTTTTCGGCCAGCCGTAACATCTTCTTCGGCGAAATATTTGGGAGCTGGGAGTACTTTTGACAGACCGGCGGCGAGAGAAGTCATGACGATGGAGCGTGGTATGGTCTGGGGGAGGTGATGCGGCTATTGTGGTTGAGACGGAAATTTATGATATGGAGCTGTGGTTGGCGATTTATTGGCTGACTAAGCACAAGTGCTCTAATGGCCAGTTCCCAGAGTTTGCGCCTCACACCCTGCTAGTTCGGGTTGCCCATAGTTGGGAAAACCAAGTGTGACGCGACGTTTTTTTTCTTATAGACAGGTCTATGATACCAGGTCTGTCAGAAGTCATTTAAGCAGTTAATTAAGATTAGCCAGTCAAATATGGATATATTCTTGTCCATTTAGGTTTATTGTTCCTTCCCATTGCACTTTCACACTAATTATTAACCACAAACCCCTATGCTTACATAGGTTTCAAGCGGGCATAAACAGAGCTAGCTAGCAAGAATATTCAGATTAAGGTTAACAATACAAAAGCAGGACTAAATGGCTGATTCTTGTGAGGCTGAAAGTGCAAGGAAACAAATGGGGAGTATTTAAAGTGAAGGAGGAATTATTCCATCAGAGCTGTTGATATACTATTTCCAGACTCAGAAGAATCTAGGTCACTTCAAGCACCTCCAAATCTATTGCCAGTTTGTATGATAGCTGAACCTCATTGGTCAGGACTGCCAGTGTAATTAATCTCCAATTGCTGGAAAATACAGGTGAAAATGCAGAGTTGAAGAGAGAAAAGCAGTCCCGTCACACTCGCTTTTGTGTGACACTTGGCTTCCCCGACTATGAACAACGCGAAATAGGAACCAGCTATCATAATAATATTACAGAAAAAGGGGAAGAAAAAAGGACAAAAAAGACACAGAATAGAGTTGTCCCCCAGCTAAGAGCATAAGGCCTGAAAAAACCAATGTATCCATGAGACCACTGCCACCGCTCTTTCGCTCAAATAGTTGCTGACCTAGAGAGCATGTGACGAATTCTCCCTCGCGTTAGATCCGCGCCAAGCGTCGCGTCTTCCCAGCAACAATACCCCAATTCCTGCATAACCACCACCAAAAACCTGTCCAAAATTCTTCAAACGTTCGCACAGTATTACCACAATGTCTACACAAGCCAACACCGGGATCCCCTTCTCATACTCCCACTCACAATCTCCCATTCGCCTACTGGAGCTCCCGCCAGCTCTCCTGTCTCTCGTTACCTCTAGTTCACCACCGACGTAAGCCCCCCCCTCCTCGACGCCCCTTCTCTACTCCACTCCACTCCGCTCCATTCCAAGACTGACATTCGCCCCAAGACTCAAAATAAAGGCAGCTCCAACACCCCCGAATACTACCGGCCCCCGGGGATCAGAAAACCACGCAGTCCTCTGTACCCCAACGCAGACCTTCTCCCTCCGACATGTCCATTGCTCAAATTCAATCATCCTCGTCCAACCTTCAGAGCTCCCATCCCCAAATCCGGTTGAAGATGAGCAGCAACAGGCCTTCTCTCTTGCGTCCACGGGTTTAAAAGCGGTTTCTACAGCTGGCTCCTGGTTGGAGTTAATTCCCGCGACTCCGGATTGCGCAAACATTCTACAGGAAAAGATACCAGTATACCACGGATGGACAGACGACAATCCAGCGCTTCCGGCAATGGGAGAACCAATGTGTAGAGCTCGACTACTCGACTCCACGCCCGTCAGCGATGCGGAATTTGCTGCCGCTTGGGATGCGCTTCTTGCGTTCGAGACGAATGATGGTGCGGCTTGTCGCCCTTCGGCAGCAACTATTGTAAAGACGATCTCCGAAATCAACACCTCGGCTACTGCAGAATCCTTTTCGCTCTCTTCGCCTTCGGGATTTACGGTTTCTGCTATTCTTGGAATGCTGGATGATGTAGAGATACCCGCTGGACTTGTCATGGCGGTGATCAGGGGCATGTGTGATCGGGTGACGGAGAGCATGGACGACAACGCCTGGCGATTAAATACGGATAAATGCTGTATGTTCGTTGGAGAGACACTATTACAAGACTGCATGGACAAAATCAACTCTCAGGGAACTGGGGCACGTCGATTGAATACGGCAACCCCGACCACAAGATCTGCCTTCATGGCTAAATGGAAAGCCACCGTGCCAGAGGAGTGTGCAAGCAAATGCAGATTGGATACAATCAAGGTATGTACAGTTCCATGCCCCTCCTCCTCTTCCCAACGACTTAAACTCCTCTTAGGGCTGGCAAGCACTCCCAGCCGAATATACCGTCCCTTTCGAATCATCCGGGGACGTAGAACTAGCTACAGGATCATCCACAGCGTCGTCATCATCATTAGCGCCTGCGAAAAACATCGCCCCCGCAAAGAACAAATGGCACGAAATATTAGGGAAGAAGCGATGAGCATCCACCTATCATACGTAGAACCGCCGCGCGGCATGTAACCAAGTAGCATATATAGCATAGCAATCACACCCACCCCTGAATAGACTTTCTCTTCCCAAGCGCACCCGATCATGAGCCCCCCTAAAGTAACCCCCGCGTTCCACAATTATTTCGCCGCCACCCCGCCCTTGGCATTGTCTCCCTCTCGCTCCCCCTCACCATCTTCCCCCCCCCCCTCCTCCCCCTCCCCCTCCTCCTCCTCCTCACCATACTTCTCTTCCTCAACAGTGCCCCCACCTTTTTCCTCCTCCATCTTCGCAGTAAGATATGTATTCACCTCATCCTGCAATCCCACCACCACACCGCGGAGTTCCGCCAGCGCAGCAGACTTATCGAGCGTTTCCGGGAGTGTCTTGGTGATTGTGTAGGGGGTGGCAGGTGTGAGGGGGGACGCGTAGGTTGCTGTGAGGATCGGCATTGTAGGCCTTGTCTCTCCCGACCCGAGCTATTCCAGGCGAGGGAGAAGCTATGTAAGTGGCGCGATGTACGTACGATAGGAATATGGGAAGTTGCCGATACTGTGGACGTTGGAGTGGAGGGGATTTAGGGTCAGCGCCTCCCCTGTTAATTAGGAAGAATGCGGGGCGAGCGAAGCCAGGTAGTATGCAGCGGGCGGAATGGAGTGTTTGCACGACAAGGTGCCAGAAGCAGCTTTGCCGAAGATGAGAACGAGAGAGAATAATATGATAGAAAGAAAGGCGAGATAAGATAAGAGTTGCGATTGATTCTGGTTCACCGGAAAATGAAAAGACTGATGATGTGTGTGAGGAGGAGAGTTTTGGAACATTGGACACGCTATGATATACCAATGACAACCAGGACAGCTCCATGACTAAGCAACAACCCTCCAGCGTCTAACCAACGACATCCAACACCCCCCAAGCAGGCCCCCCCAAGAGAAGACCATCATATCTCACTCGGAATCATGTCCGGATTGATATATTGACCCACTGCGGGAAGCAGAAGTAGCATACCGCGAAAGACCACGGTACTCTCAGGCTGGTAAGGTGTTGAGTGGAGGGTTCTTCCTTGGTCGGGTGATAGCACAGTACAGTATAGATGGGTAACTTATAATATAAAGACAGGACAGAGATCTATTAGACGATTCACGAAAGTTGTCAGCAATACGGTATCCATCTATCCGTGACACGTCAATCGCGCGGCCATTATTGTCGGGGGTTCCAAACTATAGTACTAGTACGGTATGCTATCCGATATATCACATGGCAGGCCAATTTGGGACCACCCTTCTGCGAGATGAGTGGAAATATCTTTCTTATGTGTTGTGCCGGACTTTGGTAGGTGCTCTACTGTAGTTTGTAGAAAGAGCTTGCCACCGGGAGTAGAAGGGCTGGGGTGAGGTGAGCAAGGGTTTATACAGAAGCGTCGCTTGCTAGTGGTGAAAGTAGGCCAGACAGGGAAGAACCACGGACTTCACAAGAGTCCTTCCGTTGAAGGTACGAGTGATTATGCGTGACCAGCTGTAGTCTCAAAAGGGCTTGTGACAAGATAATCTGCCACAGCCGGCAAGGAAGGGAATTTCCACACATCAGTTAAACAAAAACCAAGCACTTCATACACAACTTCAACTAACCACTAGGACACTCTAGTACTAGACTAAGAAAAACCAATTGTGTTGTGCTCTCGGATTACAGGAGACAAGAAAAGAAAAAGAAATATAAAGGCCGCAGCCCAAGGAAACACCCACTAAGACTGCGGTAACTACTAAAAACTACTGCCACTACCACTACTTTACCGCTCCTTCCCTTTCCCCTTCCCTCTTCTCATCACTTGGCTGTGCTCGCCATCCCCCAATGCACCCAGGACACCCTTGCGTTCCGCTTCCTCCATGCTCAACTGGATCGCCATTTCGAGTTCTTCCTCCTCGGTCCTTGGAGTGTGATGCTGTGCCTTGCCTTTCCCACTTGCCGTGACTTCACTAACACTCGGCCATTCGCTGTCTGCGTCGGGCCATCCACCAGGAGTCGTAAAATTGGGACTCCTATTTGAGGGACTCCTGTTTGAATTGGGATACGAGGCAGAGCGTTTTTGATGGCTTGGGCCAGCAACGATAGGGCTCGGGGGAGCTTCGCGATCTAGGCATTCGGAGTAGGCTTCCCAAGTCTCCGAGCCTAGTGTGTCACTAGATACAGCTGGAGTTTCTATCCATAGTTTCTCTAAGCTAGCCCTTAATGCTTGGGCTAACTCTGGGTCTTCAACCTCCTCCTTAGCATCCCTAAACCCCTGGGTGGTTCTATGGTTGCTTGTTGCACGGCTCGGGTCCATAGGCGCAATGGCGTTATTACTATCCCCACTCTCAATGCTGCCACCGCCCTCGGTTTCATAGGTTTCCATACTAATCATCCTAGCATACTCCAGCATTTCTTCCTCATTGAGCGCTGCCCATCCACTACTTATTCCGTAACGCTTCTCCAGCTCAATCCTTTCTTTATTCTCGCGTTCGCGTTGTTTGAGAAGATCCCTGGAATCCGATTTGATGATGCCTTTAATGTCACCTCTAGCGGCAGATGGCGTCCCATGGACTCTACTACCGACTCTTGGCCCCTTTGACCACTTCGGAGCGTTTGGCCCTAAGGAGGAGGAAGAGAAACACCAATATTTGATGTGCGTGCCCAAGGCAACCGCTCCACGAAGGCGAGTCGGATCGGGATCGAGAACTAGGCATCGAGCTGCAAACTGGTTATCCCCAAGAGCATCATTACCTAGGGCCAATGTTGCTCCATCTGCTTGTGCTAATCTTCGACGTGCGCGAGTCGAAAATCTAGAATGAATGCTTCTCATGGGCGAATAAGTGGAAGCCAGGAGATCCCAAGCTTGAACGAGCCCGTCGTTTCCGCCATGAACAAGATAAAGTGATGAGAGGGCCAAAGTTGAAATTCGAGGTGAGTCGGTCCGGATCACTCTTTGTGGCAATAAGCCAATGGGTGGCGCGCCGTCGCCACCGGCAGATGATGCTTGATGCCGAATGTCCCAAACGAAAACATTTCCCATGTTGGTACCAATTGCAAATAGCCTTGCATTTCCACCGGGCACATCTGCAGTGATCCCAGCATCCTCACCGAGGGAAACTAATGCAAGGTTGGAAACATCAATCGCTAAAGCGGTAATCATGCCAACATCCTCATCTCCAAACAGAAAATCTGTAGCAACCCATTTTGCTGGGCGTTCGCAGAGCCGAGAGGCCTGCATCGAAACTGCTTCTGCATTCCCGGAGGGCTGGGGCTGTGACCCCCCAAACACAGATCCCGAGGTTGTCACTGCGCTGGCCCCTTCCGAAACGCTAGCTATCACCTCGCGTACGAACTCTTTGTCCTCGACATCGAGTGAGTAAGACAGGAAGTGGTATCTGACGAGTTTTGCTATTTGCTCATTACCCGCCGATGGTTGATCGGCACTTCCTTTTCTCCCAAGCACAATGTTGGCACCAGGCAAGTCCAACTCAATAAACCAATCCATTCCCCAGCCCTCCCAAAGTTGTTTTAGTAGGGTGTACTCGGTATTAAGCAGCAAATCTTTTTCTTCAATTTTCTCCTTTCTCGCGTCCTCCCTAGTTAAAGTGTTTGGGGGCGGTTGAAAAATTGAGTTGTGGACTGCAGTCGGTATACGAGTAGTATGCGGAATAATTTCCCAACCAACTTTGGGATCTGCAAGATAATAAATCTCGCCTAGCGCGTTGACAATAACCGCCCAAACACTCTTCTGTCTCTTTCTCTTGACTGAGTAGTCCTCATCCACCTTGATTGACACGACCGGTATACCTGGGCATATACAGAACATCTTGGTGGGATTAACTTGGAACTCCTTACCAAAACTTAGTCCGTATATTGAGACAAAGCCCCTGCTGTTACCGATTATGACCCCAACCTGGGATTCAGACGTCTCAAGAACACCCCCGGACCGTTTCTTTGCGATCCATACCGCAGTTATGGCAGGCTGGAGACAATCGGACGCCACTTGGTTATGTCGGAGGAAGAACCCCTTCTCAGAAGCAGACCGATAGGGAGATGAATATGGGTGCACGTAACACTTTCCATTGGGCACATTCTCGCCATACACCCAACCAACATCTTCAGAAAGATCCATAACTCCCACGGTACCCATATCCGTGGCGACTTGAAAGCCAGCAGCTCCCAGAATAGGTTGGTGCAAATCAGGCCTAGTTGGCGTTCCAAGCATTGCCGCAGCTAATGGAGGCCTCTCTACCTTCCCTATACCGGGGTTAGCATCTCCGCCAATGGATATCAAACATTCGAGTATCCCTACCGGCGGTGGCATCACTTGCCGTGATAACTATAGTATCAACTGAGGCATGCAACAACCTCACACCCTTCGATGAAAAACCCGCTGCAAGATGGCCCACACTTATTGGACCAGTTAACGCATTATAAGTAATAATGACGCTTCCCTGCGAGTTTTTGCTCTTGGGGCTCGAACGACTTGCAGATGAATGGGGTTTCCCTCTGGCAAGATCCCTTAGCAGCCTAGTGCGAAGAATATATTCCCTTCTCCAAGGATCGCTACCGCTCCCTCCAGCCGACAAACGAGTAAAGAATCGACGATCTTGAGACGAGGAGAAAGCGACAGATTCACGGATGTCTGAGGAAACTTGATCAAGTGATGCAGAAGGGAAATACCGAGAAAACGCGGACCGCCATACGTCGGGAGACGCAATGAGGGAATGAAAGCGACGAGATACCAGGGATGCTGTAAGTAGCGTTTGTGGATCGAGGAATGATAAAGAGTGGATAAGAACCTCTGCAGATAGATCTACGATTAGTCCATTTCTTTGCTCAAAGAGAATTGAGGCGATACCGCTCGGAAACCTGGAAATTGGGCTGTCCAGTCTCCCTTGCCAATTGGTCTTTTTGACATGAAATCCAGTATCGCAAAGGGGCGGTGAGGCACCCCTTGCTTCGTATTGGCTAATCGCGTCTTTTTTCTGCTTTGGCGGCGAGATTATATCCCCATCATCCTTGTGAGGTGTCGTATCCCCACGACCATTGGAATCACAACTCATACCAGAATTTCCCGCCCCATCGCTACTCCCATGTTCATCGCCAATTCCACGAATGCCTCCTGCATCAGCCCCTCGAGAGAGGTCGCTGAGAGAATGAAGGGCAGTTGAGAGGTTGTGTATGCCATGTTGAGCGGTAGAGATTCGCGAGGCTGGAAGGGATTCTGTGGATGGTGCTGTATCTTGAAAAGCCTGTGTGTGTTCGGGTTGCATAAAATGGGGGACCAAGAAATAGGAGAGAAGGAAAATTCGACTCTTTTTTCTCAGCAGATAAAAAAAGTCGGGGATTGTGGGGCGTAACAGTGGACAGTACTTTGGGATAGACTGGTGGATGATATGATCTTGCAGAGGAAAGAAAGGGGGGAGATGGGATTCAGCTAGTGAAAAAAAAATTAGTGCCAGAGGCGACCCCTGCACTCCGATCTTTTTTGATTTGTAGTGGGCAGTTGACCAAGACTGCTTTGAGGTTTAGAACCGCGAGAAATTAGATCCAACCCCTGTGTTTGCACTCAAGCCACTCTGTGGCAAAGGAAACTATCATTCTAATGGTTTACCGCTAGGGGAGAAAAGGCCAGGCTCACCTCCCATTAGCATGTACCGATGGGCAAGAGATAACCGGGGATGCCGTGCCAGTACTATGGCAGCGAGATACCATACTCGAGTGCCAGCCTTCGCTCGAACATTTTCGCAAGATAAAAACCAGATCCAGCCCTGAGCCACAGTGCACAGGCAATCACCATAGAGAATCCTCAGCAAGTCTACAAAATCCCACTTTCTAGAATCAGCGTGTTTTCGCGGCAAACAAGGCTACCATGACGATGGCGATGGCGGATGGCTAGCTGCGAAATCCCCAGCAAGAGGATACTGAAGATCACGTCCTTGGCAATGAAAATTGACAGGCCAACACAAATTCACGAAAGCTCCGGTGGCTTTACCACTCTGCTATCTTCCCATTTCCCAATTAGAAATTGCCTGCGAGGATCTCTATATCACTGAGGCACCGAGATCTACCGGTAGTTTACCCTCAGACACGGCTCATGAGCACGACGGTGTTGAATTTTCCCAAAAGACAGAGACACGGCTGGAACCACCATCCTGTCTCAAGTGCTTCACCCAATCTCACTCGTGTGGACAAAGAATTCCCGATGCGCCATCGAATAAGAGGATATTCGCCCCCAGATCACGATCAATTGCGCTTAGCGGTAGCCGCAGATTGGGCCATTAAAATATAGATGATAGGAAGCCTTGGGCAAAATCTTTTCTGAATCTTTCCCAGCCCCCCCCGTGTCACCAACATGGAGTTACTCGAGTACAGGCGCATCCAAGTCTCACAACCACGACGGAAAAACACGTGCATCTTCCCCCACACCTTTCGAGCCCTTGTGGGAATCGAGTAATTGGTGCGAATCATGCAGTGTAAAAATAAAGAGTGGGAGAAGCAATGAGTTGGGATGAGATAGGATGCCGCAGATGTGAGGGGTATCGCCAGAAGTATGATACAGCACGGGTGCCGGTACTGTAATAAGCTAAGCCGTCGCGAGGGATGTATGCATTGCAGTCATTGATGGGCAAAGGTGGGGAAGCCGGCCGCTGATATGATAGCGGTACTTCTAATCTACAAGCTATCACACACCGATAGACCGGATGCGTTGCCAAGATTACCCGTCGGCCCTTCGAGCGCGACCTCGGCGCGGTACTCGAATGTGGGAGCAATCACTTGAGCGCATATGTACTATACATGGAGATCTGAAGTAGTTCACAGTACCTGTATGTCATGATAGGGGGATTTGGGTGAAGATGGGGGGGGTTTCTTGAACCTCATGGGCGAGTCGGACATCACTCCTGGCGTTTGAAAGTGGCCATGCATTGAGCGGCAAGGAAGTATGAATGTGTGATGTACGTGTATGGATTTGCCCTGTAGGCCGTGTCATAGTAGGCCTTTATTTGCGGGTGGAAATAATAACGCATGGAAAGAGCCGTACGGCACCCTACCCAAATAGGGCGTAGAGCACAGCAAATAGCACTTCGATAAAGCGTGACACCGGTGATCTGGTATGAAGCTTTTGATTGGACTCCCAGGTCGTCGGATATTAAAGTCCAGGCTTTTGGGAGGGCGGTACCCCGCCATGCTGATCATGAGCCATGTCTTTTGTTCACCCTCCACTTCCCTCTCGGCACCGTCAACTATGATTCCGAATTTAACCTGCTCCCGTGGTTTTGTGCACGCTTTATAGTTTAAATCAATGCCGTCTAGGGATATCAGAATTCCTTTCCCCCGTTTCAAGCAGCTCTATATAGACCCGTGTTGGGGTTTTTCTGTCAGGTAAACTCCTTCTAGTACAGTCCTTAGAGAGAGTTCGGCGGGGAATATGCTTGATGTATGGTGTTGTGGACGAGGGTTGTGTTTCATCGCTGCGAGGATTTAGCAAAACTAGTGGGGCAACAAAACCTCAAAGAAGCTGTGTGCATCCAAAAGCTGTCTCGTCCAGGAGGAGGGGGGTGCGAAGCTGTACTTATAGTGTAGTACTAGTAGGATGGACACCGAAAGAAAAAGAGAATAAAAAAGAACAAAACCAAAAGTTACTGTAATGGCAGCTGCAGTAGGCTCCGTATACTTGCGCACAAACTACGGCAAGTCATGGTGCAAAGGGCCTCAGGTTTCGGTGTGTTATTTTCGTTTATCAGCACCATAACTTGATTTGCGCATGTATGAACCCTAGCACAGGAGTATGCAGCTGCACGGACAGTGATTGATACTCAGTCCTGGATTGACATTACTGTTTGTCTCTGGCAAGGAATCTTGCGGACCCTTTTTAAAAGGATACCGTCACTCCTCCTCTTTCAAAACAGTTTCAAGTTCGCCGCTTTAAAACCATTCAGGCTATTTATTTCACTTTCATGATCCTTTGACCGCGACCCATCTACGGTGACCGACCATCTGGAGATCAAAACCTGATCTCATCTTTATAGGAGACCTACACACTGGAACGGGAAGGTTTACTGTGCAGTAGCCACTTTGGGACCAAAAGACTTCAATCCAGGCGGGGTAGTCAGCTATTCGCTACCACTCTCCTCCACAATCCTGTCTTCGATAATACGCCGAATGAACCAATTTCAACCAAACCCCTCTCGTCACTCCAATTCACTTCTCACTGTCCTACGATATTATTAGCATCGGCAACGATACCGTCGCTAAGCCTAACAAGCTCGCCAGACTTCTCCGCATAAAGATTGGCTTGGGCAATCTAGACGCCTGCAGACGAAGTGCGGTGAGGCGAGGAAGAGCAGAGGCCTCTCTAGGTCGATCAGGTTCCCTGCCACCGACCCTAGTCTTGAAAAAGCAAATTCTGAAAAGCAAGGGCCTCCCCGTCCCGCAAGCCAGAGAGGAATCCCATCGATCTGTTCCCTGGGAGTGTTGATTCATAGCAGTTTATAAGCATCGGTTCTCCCACTATTTCTTTTTCTTTTTTTTTGTTTCAAAAGTCTAGGGCGAGAGAACAAAAACGGCTTGGGAGAGAAACGAGTTTGTGGATTTGTATTTCCACCTACTTTATTCATGGTTCCACAACCTCACCTAAACGAGGCGTCAACGTCCTCTCGCGATTCAAATACGCGAAAAGCAAGTGTTCAGTCACTTCCAAAACCTCCATCAACATTCACCTGGCGAGGCGGTCGCCGTTACCATGGCGACGAATCAATACACTACTTTCTCCCTTGCGATGTGCGCGAGTTAAGTCGACAGTCACTCTTCCACGAAGTGCAGCGCGAGGTGTATGGCGGATACCATTGTGCGGAGTTCCCCGACGATGCTATTCCGAGAAAAGTGTTGGAGGTTGGCTGCGGGACGGCTATTTGGAGTGCTAGCGTTGCTGATAACTTCGCGGCCCGGGGGAGACCGGATGTTCAATTTGTCGGCTTGGACATAGTCCCCGTGCACCCTGACATGCATGGCGTGAACTTCACTTTTGTCCAACACAATTTCCATAATCTACCGCTGCCATTCCCCGATGGCGAATTTGACTACGTCATCTGCCGGGAGCTTTCCATGGTGACACCTGTTCACGGTGTGTACGGGTCTCAAATAACGGATTGCGTACGGGTATTAAAGCCAGGGGGAACCCTTGAGTTGCAATGCTGTGAGCGATATCCCAATACGTGCATGTAGCCTCTTTATTATGGCCGGTTACTAATCGTCATAAAACTTCAGCTGACTACTTAATTCGTTCTCTCCAGCGCACGCCGGCCCCATTCATCCCTGGCTCGGGTGCCTATATAATGACTCCTGTTACCCAACCTTCTATGTCTGCCGAAAACCCCTTTATAGCGGCCTGGAACGAAAGGATTACGAAAGCGTTGACAAAATATCAACTTTCACCGGTTCCGTGCGCCCAGGCAGGCCCCCAGCTGCTGGAGGAGGGCATAATTGGCGTCCGCTCGAAACGTGTAGCCCTGCCGCTGGATGAGATATGGTGGGAGAGCTCCCCAAACTCCGATGATCCTCGACGGAAGCGAACGAGTATGGAGTCGACTAGTACAGTTGACAGCAAGAACCGTAAGAACAGTCTATCGATACACCGGCGGTCATCCACGTCGGTCGGCTCGAACCAATCTCAGTCGCTACACTCGCCGCTGTCGCGGGAAGAGAAAGCTGTCCGCGAGCTTGCACGGCTGACATTCGTCCAGCTAATAGAGTCACTCGAGCCAATCCTTCGCGAAACAAACAACATTGCAATAGATGATTGGGACAGGTGGTACAAGGACCTGATGGTAAACTTCTTCCAGCAGGGCGGCCTGCAAGGTGGCGAATGTGTCGAGTTTGGGAGCTGGTGGGGCCAAAAAAAGGTTCCGAAGGAGTAGGGCTTTTTGCTTTCTTTTTTTGAACGAAAAAGGGTTTCTGGCTGTTTCGTGGGTTTGGCATAGGCGTTTTGAATTTTTTTACAGTACGTTCCCAGAGAGGTTTTTGGTGTACCGGTGGCAAAAATACCCGCTTCTGGATTGGTATTGGCGGTCTCCTCTTTTATATCGGTGCCTACTAGTATAGCGTATTCTTAAGGCAAATGGTGTTTTTCGTTTAGTGTTTCGATATGGTATTTCGCAATGTAGCTTCCGCTTTTTGAGGTTTGGCTGAGTGATGTCCGGTGATTCCTCTTGCAAATTGACAGACTATATGATTATACCTAGATATGTCGGGACCATTGTTGAGAAAATGTTTCCAGGGCCAGCACACTCGGACGAGGGGGAAAGAAAAATAATAATATTGGGACAAGCAAGGGGGATGGTGGAATTACTGAATTAGTATATGATACATAGCTATCTTACTTTTTTGGAGCGTTGATTTTTTTTTTTTTTTGTTAATTCCGTGGTATGATTTTAGGTACATGACTAGCACTTCCTAGGGTTCAACCGCTGCATTCGGGAAATATCCCATGGCAAATAAAAACCCAAAGCAAAAACAAAAACAAA
>Ga0307517_10007710_pt1 | contig 15628 bp, 16 predicted proteins | sample 23_EM_MG_FD_194515 | JGI IMG/M metagenome (GOLD analysis project Ga0307517, IMG submission 194515) | Populus trichocarpa ectomycorrhiza microbial communities from riparian zone in the Pacific Northwest, United States - 23_EM | ecosystem: Host-associated > Plants > Roots > Unclassified | place...
GTCGTACCGGGACAGTAAGTTTCAGTTTTCGCCTGTCGCGACGATGATCTGCGATTGGGTTTTGAATGTGTGGATTGATGGAACTGATGGTTGCTGTGTTTGGCAGGGGCGAAGCGTGGCACAACCTTCGACAAGACAACTTTGAGCAGGTTGAATTGGACGACTGTCCCGAACTACTGGAGCTGATCAAGAGCATGATGGGGTCTAATCCGACGAACCGGTTGGACGTTCATCAAATCCGGTCTCATGCTGTGGTCTCCCGAGCGAGGGACGCCATGGAGAGCGCCAGACGCGCGGGTGGACCGGCGTTTGGTGGATCGCCGTTGGCTAGCGTTCCAGTCTATTTCCTGGAAAGTGTTCTCGGGAGGAGCAACAAAGACTATGACGAGCCGATGGATCTGAGCCCGTGAATTTGTCTTTGAAAGGTGACGGGGGCATTGGCAGCCCTATGTGCCGTCACCGTTGTGTTCGACGCGGACAAACCTGTTGTGGTCACTCTATTTCTCTTCTGTTTCTTGCATGCGCACGTTTAACCTGCTGCTGACCATTTTGGCTAATTTCTTCTTTCCGTCTTCCAATCTACTTATTGTTCTTGTACACACCCTCATGACTTTTCCCCCTACTCATCACCCGATGTCATTTATTTTTGCATGAATTGTTTTCTGTCCACGCCCTCTCTCAGGTTTCGGGTTATGTTTTCCTCTCTTTGCCTGTCCATCATCACCGTACGCCAACAATGTTTATTGCCCATGTTATGCTTTCTGTCGATTTTGTTTACCTACACACACTCATGACGTTTTGGATTCTTGTCTGTCCCATGCAACGGGTAGATTTGCTGTTGACATGTATGCCGGTAACGGTGGTCGTCATAGACGGGCGCCTTGTTGCAAATTAGATGGCTGGGGGGGATTAGATGAAATTGACAGAGAGGAGGGATTCGCGCTGGAGAGAGATGGAGAGGTGAGGAAAGGCGACGGCTTACGTCTAGGCCGAGCGGATCAATCGCTCGTTGTCACATCACTCGTGATGTTTCGAGGCGATCGCCGTGATGAGAGGGGGAAAGGGGTTTTTGCGCAAAACCTTCCTCTTTTCTTTTTCTTTTTTTTCCTCTCTCTCTTTCATTTGTATTTCGCTGAGGCGCAGTGTCATACAACTGGACTGCACACAGACGGGGCGGAGAGGAGCACACGGGTGGGTCGCTTACCACACCATCCTTACGGAAGGACGCATCCAGAAACAGATTGGCGGGATCTTGCCCAGTTGACCGTTCCTGACAACAGAAACCGTCCGCGCGGGAATTGGAATATCTGTCTCTCTCTGTCTCTCTCTGTCTCTCTCCTTCGTCTCACACTCTCGCTCTGTCCCTATATCGTATTATTCCTTCTTCTATATTTCGTCGCCCTCCTCTGTCTCCACCTCTCTTTATTTCCTTCTTCCTCCCCGCTAGCCGACGCCCTCTTCCCATCCCTCCCCCCCCGTCCACTCTCCCATTCACCAGACATGGACAACTCGCACGACTTCCCAGGCCACCCAAATTCCTGCATTCCAAGTGTCGTCCCCCCGGGCGTAGATCCCTCTCTTGTCGACTTCAGAGAGTTCTATCCTTACATTCCCAACGAGATAAAACACCGAAAGAGGACAACTCAGGCCCAGCTCGAGATCCTTGAAGAGACCTTTGCCCATGACAAGAAACCGAACGGTGTTATGCGCGCAAATCTCGCAAGACAACTTGACATGACACCGAGAGGTGTACAGGTCAGTACCCAAATCTACACTCCCCCAGATTTACCGTTCTGACGTGTTCATTGCCGTCGATCCACAGGTTTGGTTTCAGAACAGGTGCGCCTGCACTTAATATCCCCTCGTCCTCTCGATCAGTCCTCACCCCGCCTTTTTTTTTTCGCAGGAGAGCGAAAGAAAAGACGTTGGCAAAAAAGGCTGCTGCCAAGCTCCAGCAACCACAACCGCCACCGGCTGACTCTTCAGACTCCCAAGAGGGCGCTGGCGCGAATGGCGCGACTTCACTGCAACGGAGCACTTCGATGGCCACCGACAACAACCAACCCTCCATCTCTCCCTCTGTCTCTCCCCCAGCCGTCGACGGTCCCGACCGGTTCAAAGACCCTCAGTCTGCAGCCCCGTCCATCCCATCCGTCCGATACGACCTAACAGACCCCAACCACCCCATAAACCTTCGCAGGGGGTCACTTCCCATCATCACCCGTTCAACTTCTGATGATTATTCGCGCCACAGAATACAGCCAGCATTCGATCCCCTCGCTCGGCGTGGTTCCTTGGGTATTGACGTCAGTAGGCTCGCAGCCCACCCTTATGCCCATCTGGCTGCCGCCGCCAACAATGGCGGTAACAATATTTATACAGGTCCGGGTCCAGTCCGGGGACATCGTATCTATGGAAGCGGTAAATCCAACTCGTTGCCTGGGGCTAGAGCGGCAGATCAATACGGACACCTTCCCCCCACCCACCGTCCGATCCCTTCCCACCGTGCGTCTATGCCGTATGTATTCTCGCAGGGAACACCCCATTCGATGGACACGGCGTTTGTGCCTATCAAACATTCCACGCCCGCACTCACCTCCAGATATCATGATGGGCTGTACTCCATGCCATCACGCCCAATTGCTGAACCGATCCCGGGGCCATTACCCAACCCCAACTACTCCTTTGGTGATTCCACCGCTTCTCCCCCGGCTCCTTCCCCAAGCACCAGTGAATCATCAGAGCAGTTGGCGGCTGCTCTCAGCAGTTATGCCTTCCCACCTGCTACAGATGCTGATCAAGAAGAGGAGGTGACCCCCAACGTTTCGTATGGGCCTTTCGCGACCCGCTTCAGTTCGATCGCGTCTCTTGCCGACAGCGAGTCGAGCATCACTAGTGCCCTCTATTCAGAACCCGGAAGCGTCGATGAGTACCCGGCCGACTTCCACCCACATTCGCGACGCCAATCACAGTGAGTGTCCCTTTTCTTTTCTTTTGCGCAGCAGATTATTAACCGCAGTCACATCCAGTGTTTTGGATCACTTTTCAAATTTGGGGATCGAGGGACACATCACAGCGTCTCCAACGGATTCGGCAAACAGGTCACCGGAGCAAGTGCACAACGAGAACGCCTCAGGCGTTAATACTGTGTATGCGTCTCCCATAAACGGAGCCAGTCCACATCCGTCCACCAAACCTGTCCGGTTTTCACTAACCAGTGAGTTGGCTTCGGCTCTATCTACCAACCCGGACCGGTCGGTCACATATGTGAGTAGCCAACGGGTCTTTTCCCCCCTGGTTCTTAATACCGACCCTCATCTCAAGGACGGCACCGAGAGGTATACCGAAGGCGCCAGGACCATGACGAATCCTCTGGTTTCACCTCCGAGCCTCGAGAGCGCTCCTTTCATTGGCAACGTTGGGCGGGTCTGTTATGAAAGCCAGTACTCTGCCGGTTCGTATTCGATCTACAACGAGGCTTTCGACGCTACTTCCAAGGTGGGACACTACACGGTTCCGGCATACGGGAACGGTCAATCCCATAGTGGGCTCACAAACCCTACCTCTATTATGTCTCCTGTGTACTCTAACCAGGAGTCGACTGTTGCTGATGTCGCCGCATATCGATTTGGAACTTCGCACTAGGCAACTGCATGACAGTCCCTCCCGTCGCCTAATCTCTCCCTTCGCTCGCACTCTCTCCCAATTGTTCCACCAATGGTCCCACAGTTGGGTGCTCTCGTAAGATATGTTGTGTTTATTGTTCAATGTTGTTGGAACCACCCTCCTCGCTAACGGACTGTCCCTCTGCCGCCGCCGATCTCACTCGCTCTCCCTCCCTCCGCATTCTGGGCCGCTTACCCTATCCCGATTTGCAGTATATATTTGTTGATTTCTCGACCCGCATAAAAACGTGCGCGGCTGATCCTCTTTGCTTTTTTCCCCCTCTGTCCATTCCTTCAGATCCGATCCCCTTGCTACAATATCACCATGTTAATCACTCTACTCTGTCCATCGGTGCAAAGACTCGCGCCTCCCCCTCCCTCCCACCCCAGTTCGACGCTGACGACCGTTCGTTACGATGATATCCTTCCACCTTTTCTCTGTGGTTCAAAATGTCTCTCCTTTGCTGCCCTCTCTCCTCGATCAAATAGTCTATTGCTCTTATACATTACATTATATTTGATGGTTTTAATCCCTGTTTTTACGTGTTTTACGGAAACACGTTAACCCTCCTTTTTTTCTTATTCCTTTTTTTATATTGGGTCCCTCTTCCCCCTCTGTGTTCCTGTCTGTCTGTCTGTCTGTCTGTCTCCTTACTTATTGGGCGAGAATGAAAAGGAAAAAATGTGTACAATAACCCCGGTCCCGTGCAATGCCAAGTCCGAGATCGATGGGAGCGTCGTGTGGGTCAGATGGTTGTGACACACAGGCTAGAAGCTCGGCCAAGCCCGAGATCCTATAGGACCAACTCTCGGATTTTATGCGGTCGGTATCGATCGAGGGGCGACAGAAGCTAAGTACGTTGTCACAAAGATGACCTATCGGGATGGAGGGCTAAACCGTAACCTGCGGGCCCCTAACACGAGTGCTGGGTACCCTTCGGGTGAGAAGCAGAAGCAGGCATTTTGAAATACTTGGAGCGCCGACATCCATCCATCCCCCCCTCGCCCGGTTTTTGTGGTTTCCCCCAGACGAAAAACGCGAACGTTGACACATCGCCGGCGCAGCGATCTGATTGAGAATCCAATCCCGCGCGTCCCCCATCCTTCTTCTCCCGAGATGCCAAACTTCAGGATGACTGACACGTCCATCGTTATGGAGGTAACCAAAATCAGTGGCCATATACGACATAATACGGCGCGTCCAACGGTTTCGTTACAAGAGGTACTTATCAGATGAGAATGACCATACTCGCCCTAGCGTAAATAGTCGTGTGATTCAAATACTTAGTTCAAGAAGTCGCGCGGGGGATTTCGATTTCGGTTCGAAATATTTTGGAGGTCCTCTCGCTTCGGATGGCGCGCTATCACGGAGATTCGCGGTATGGGGGGGGGGGGCATCCGAGGATATTTGAAATCTTCAGAACATTAGAGGGATCAAAATATAACCTCGCATCTGGATCTCCCGTATTTCACGAGCTACCCAAGTATACTTACCCCCCCCTTCGACACCAAATTGGAGCCTCTGGTAAACTTTGTCCCCGACTCAGGATTCTTGTCGTGTCACTAGTCCTACGGATCGGTTTGGTTTGAACGTTGGAGCCAAGTTTGAAGCCCCTCATCAACGCTGGGGGAAGGCGTCGGGGTGATCATGGGACCATCCAAACATTCAGCCAAATCTGATCCCGGGTTTTTCTCATCTGCACACAGGCTTGCAGTTCACTGTGACGGGTCGCGCTGCTCGCGTGTGGCAGAAAACGCTTACCGCAAACCGCCCAGGGTCCAGGCGGCTCGCTTTCTGGTAAACAAAAGTTCCAGAGTTGGTGGTGCCTCTCTTGACTCTCCGACAGAAAGAAGCCCAGTCCGCACGTCTGGCCGAGCGGGAAAATCCGTTCCGCCCCTTGACACAAACGAGGATCACAGACAGGGGCTCGCTAAATGGATCGGAACGATCGTACCACGCTAGCAAACAGGCACGGTCAAGATGCAATGACCTCCACTCCCCCCACTCGACCGGTGATTGTGGAGGTTTGCACCCACTCCTAAACGTATTCTGAAGAATCTCACGCGGATGCAAATATGTCGTTATCTTATCTTGTTTCCCGGACCGCAGTGGACAGGGCACCCGGTCATCAAACAGTCGGGACGAAGGTGCGTAAGCGAGCTAGGATCACAGGGAAAAACTCTCAAGCCAATGGTTCGAATCAGAACAATGCACCTCCACATTTCAGCGTCCTCAGGGGTACCAAACACTACCCAACCGGCCATCTAATCATATCGACCAAACAAAACCGGGAGCTGCCCCCATCACACACACGCGCGCGAGGGACGAGCATGGAAAACCGCCTTACAGTTTCGGTCCAGATCCCGCCGTAGACGACATGTACAAATGGTGCGAGGGCAACGGACCCGTTGACAAACCTCCCAGAGGAAGCACTCCACCTTGACTGAGATGGTTGAACCGTACGCCTGGATGTGGAGGAGGGCCGATCGGAAAATTCGGTCCCATCATTGGCATCGTGACACCTGGAGGAAGTGGCTGTTGTGGCGGAAATCCCCACAACCCACCGCTACCGTAAACGAATCGGGGTCCACTCTCCTCGGACATACGAAGCCCGTGATCTTCGTTCGAGTCCTCTCCGTTCGCCATACCAATCGGTCCGGGAGATTGGAGGGGTCGACCGCCGAGATTGGAAGGTACATTGAGGACACCACCGATCCTTCCAGTGACCAATGCGTTTCTGTCCATCATTATTGCGTGCACCTGGTACCAAGATCCCGGAGAAACCCGTCGTCAGTCAAACACTCCAACGACACAACTAGCAAGACGTATAGATCATGTCCAAAATGGAAATGGATAGGGGCGGGAAATGATGGAGAAACGCGCTCTCCCAGAATCGCGAGAAAAGCGATGGTGGCACCAGACAGAGAGAGACCAATACAAATCATGTGGAAATCGAAACGATTCGCACATGTGCGCATGTAAAGGGCGCTGACTGGACAAGATCTCGCGTAGGGTTATAGGGTGAACCTACAAGCAGAGTCGGGCGCACCGAGGTAAATGGATAAAACGACGCCCGAATAACAGATCCCGGTCTGCGGAGCGACGGAGATAAGGCCAAAGCATCATGCAAACTGACCTGCATCCGCAATCCCTGTACAATCGCCTTCAGCGAACCCACTTCTTCGCTGATGCGAAGTCCCTCCGTCGAAAGCGCGAGTTCCAGTCTTCTTCCTTGTGATTCCAGAGCTGCTGACAGGGTGATCAAAGACTCTCGTAAACCTACCAAAGACCCTTCAACGGTGGTGCTCAGGTTGAGTGGAGCAATGACGTGCTTGTTGATACTCGGCGTGAACTGAGGTTGGTTACAAGGAACGGAATGAGAGTGAATGAACCCGGAGGCTGGCGGGTGATTCTGTTCGTAAGCAACCCCAGTTTTTCGTGTGAGTGACCGGCGAATTGCGAACTCTCAGCCTCATTTGAGTTACAATGGCGGGAGTACTTACAGGCAAGTGTATGTTAGGGCCGGGGTTCGGTGACGTCGAGTTGGGTGGTGACAATACGTGTTGCCAACCTTGTTGTCGAGAAGATGAGCCACCCTCGAACTCCTGATCTCCAGAAGGGAAGTGATCGGAAAAAAGCGTGACGGGCGGTGCGGAAGACGTTGATTGCGGATTGCCCGCCCCGGGTGATAATGCGGCAGTGGCGTTGTGAACGGGCCCTGAGTCATTCAAAGCACCTGAACCAGGAGGACCAAACTCGTAGGCCGGGTCTCCATTGAGATCGTGAATGTTGTGCGGTCCAACCGCGTGATCGCTCCCGTTGACAGGGGCGTCGGTACCGGGATCAGCGTCGGTGACACTCGTGACAGTCGATGTGTTGTGGGTGGCGTGAATGCCTGGGAGATGGTTCTGTCTCTGGCCGATGAATGAGAATGGATCGAAGAGATCAGAGGTTTCGGTGGCGCCATCCTCTACTGAATGGGAGGTGCCACCTGTCGGGTCCACACCTCGTGAGAGTGTCGGTCCAACTCGGTTCGGCCCATACCTGGCGCCCTCGTCGTCGGGGCATTGAGCGTAACTAGCTGAGATAGTCGGTCGCTCGGAATAGACTGGGCGATACCAGGGTCCCAATGCGAATTTTGACCATTCAAGTTCTTGCCTGAGAATCCGGATCGTACCCTCCAACTCGTCAGTTCTATGCCGCAGACGCTCGTTGTCCTTCGAGAGTTGCCCCATCTGGGTGTTGTGGATGGCGAAGAACCCCTTGATAGATTCGTAAGGGCACTGGCCGATGTGAGCCTCGAGCGACACCCTTCGCCCTCTCCACGCACAACCGTTATCCGCCTGCCTGCAAGGAATAACCTTCTCCGGGCAGGAGCTGGCCAGATGGTCCTCCACGGCGGAATTGCTAGGGAAATCCCCCTCGCAGGACTCACAGGATGAGGTATGAGTGTTATCCGACTGGAAGGGTCATATGCAGGTAAAACCATCTCGCAACGGATGAACGACGACGGCGTCGCACCTCTAGGCCGGACTCCTGGTGAAGGGCTGTTCCCCCTTCTACGGCATCTTGCCTGGCCACAGTTCGCTTACAGCTTTCGTCGGAACACGGGCAGGGTGTTTGAACGTATGGACACTGCAGCTTAAGGTGCGATTCTAGAAGATGTCTCTCTCCAGTATACTCGCAACCAGCATCCAGATGGGGACACCTCACGGTCAACTCTTCCACGAGCTACACCGATATCCCATTAATCCTACCCACAAGATACCCGAATGCGATGTATAACACGTACATGCCGCACAATGGGGTCTGCTTGACCCAGGAGCTCGACCGAGAGTGGTGACCGGTCGATCGGGCAATGACCTGACACACCAAGGGCCTTGAGGATGCACTCTTGGCAAAAGGTGTGGAAGCACGTCCGCGTCGTCACCGGTTCATTGAATGGGGTCCTGAATCAGAATGTGACACATTAATCCCCGTGGTATAACGATGGAGTGGTGGCGGTCCAACCGGCAAATGCAGCAGATCTGGAACCGAACCAACAATCGTTCAGCGTTGAGCAATCGCTGAACCAACAATGAGCTGCAAATCGCACTCACGAGGTTGTCATCCAAATTCGTGTCCACATAGTTATACAGCATAACCTCCAAGCAGACAACCAAGATGATGATCAGGAACGGGGAGACTGCGATCGACTCATTCGGCGCCTGCTAACCCAACACTCCCGGTGGGTGGCGCGAGAGCGAACAGTTATAAGATATTTACTCTAGTCTCGAATTACATACAGGCAAGGTTAATGCGGACGGATTGCTAATACATGGTTGAGCCCAGCAGTGCGTTAATGGTCTCCACCCAAATGTGTTCAACACGCAGCCGAAAACACACGATCCCCGCATGTGATGCGCGCGGAAAGTGAAAGGAAGCAAAATAAAATGAAAAAGGAAGTGGGAAAAGGGCTGAGAGAAAAGGACAGCTGGTTGGGGGGCGATGTAAGATACTGGTGCGATAAAAAATGTTCCCAAAGACAACAGCAAAGCCAACAAAAACCGCGGAAGATACGAAGGGGTGAGCATGCTGAGACAGTGTACGACTGATGGGTGGGTGTGTATGATTAAATGGAAGGTAAGGATGGAATGATGGGGTGGATAGATAACGATTTGACAAGCGGCCGAGGTGTAGAGTTCAGAAGTCCCCGTCGACCATTAAAAACGAACGACGAGCACGCAGAGGGGGTATGGTGGCGGCATTAGCGCTAGTGTGGGACGTATTACGGACCATTAGTCGGTTTCCTCCGGCTTGGGATTCCTTTGTTGCCGTTTCCATTCCATGGCCTTCGCCACCCACCCAGCCATATCCACGGTCCTGGTTGCATCTCCAACAAGCCATCGGTGTTCCTACAGTCTTGTTGGTTTCCTATTAAGGATTCGAGGGCAAACCCTAACTCACCAGAAGCTCCGAGTAGGTGGCCCTATTTTGAGGATTCTTGTGCAGACATCTCGAAGCAAAATCCTTAGCCACGTCCGAGAACTGCTCGGGTAACTCGGGAGGATCGCCGTGGACAATTGCCGTCAGCTGTGCGAAAACGTTCGCATAAGTCTCGGGGGGATATGGATAGTGGCCCATGGCGACTTCGATCACTGTCAACCCAACAGACCACACGTCGGAGGATACAGTATATGTTCCGACATTATTCTGTGACTCTCCTTTGATACGCTCAGGCTGCGGTTGTTCAGCTCATTAGTCAACGGTGACGTACAAAATGAGTGAAATAACTCACTGCCATGTAACTCTGACAGCCAATGTTGGTTTTGGCCAAAGATTTCTCAAGCTGTCCTGAAACACCAAAGTCGCACAGCTTGATCTGCCCTTGTGTGTTTACCAGAACGTTGGTGGGTTTCACATCTCGATGGATGATCTGCAGCTCGTCCTTGAGGAATCGAAGACCTCGTACAACACTAGCCGTTATCCGAGCGAGTACGTCTTCGGGCACGCCGGCACCCTGAAGTTTACCCAGACTACCGGCGTCCATGAGCTCCATGCAGTAATAGACGCAAGACTCTATGAAGAAGGCTCCGTAAAATTCGACGATTTCTGGAGCAACCGCACGATGGAGAATGTCTAATTCCATAATAATGGCGTTCAACTTGGCTTGATCGAGCTCGAGACGTATTTCCTGGTGGGATCAAGCTGTAGGACACGCGAGAAATCATGTCAGAAATACGCACTTTCATCGCCATGGCCACATTTGTCGGCTTGTGTAACACGCGCTTTACCACGCCGTACGTTCCTTTGCCGAGATCCTCGAACAGTTGTAATTGTTGCATGTTGATAGTATATGATGAGCCGCTTGAGAAATCGACGCCAGATGCATGGAGGACGGCCTTCCCACTGAAACTCAGCGCGCCCGAAGGGTCACTAATATCTCGTGATAAAGATGGACAACGGAAGGTCAACGTCGGAGATGCTCACACAATCTTGCCAAAGTTTGAAAAAGGGGTCCCAAAATTGTGGGCCGGTCGTTTCGGCATACTAGAATCGATTGAAAAGGATGGCCGACTCGCACCAAGGCCGGCACCGGTTGTCCCTCCTCCGATCGACGTCAGGGGATTGTCCAAGTCACTCAACTTCAAACCCGGCTTCGGCCGTCGCGAGGGGGGCGGACGCATGCTTTGAGTAGGCGTAAACGAAGGCGGCAGTCGAAGGTCGTTCAACGTTGACTTTTGCAAGGCGCTGGTCGTCGAATCGACTGAAAGGGCACTTCGATTCGCCATCTGGGGGTAAATACGAATGTCAGAGGACTGACGATGCGCACACGAATGCACGCACGGCGGCCATTTTTGCCTGCAAAGATGGGGGAATTGGAGTGGACCCTGTGCTTCGGTTGAGAAGGCCAGTTACGCCCTTCGGTGTTGGCATGATCCTCGACGGGACCGGAACCGGGGGAGGTCTCGAGATCGTGGAATCTGGTTGATCAGCCATCCTTTGGGAGGTCGCGGAAGAGGGAGGAAATAATAGGGGGAGGAAGACCGCGTGCCGAATGTCAAGTTGAGGGGGACGAGAATATGCTAGGGAACCGGTCACTGACAGGAGCAGGAAACCTCAAGCCAATGCCGCAGTCAACCTCCGTTGTATTTATTTACCCACGTTCTAATGACATTACACCCCCGGTTTGTAATCCAGATAAGAAAAACTCCAACGAAGGTTGACGTCATCACAAACTGTCAATCTGGTTATTTCCCACGGTTACAACTCCTTATTCTTATCCCGCGACACCCGCCACGACCTCCCCGGCAGGGTCAGCACGCAACCACCCTGGCTCTCTCTTTCTCTCCGGTCCACGCGGGTGCGTCGCCCCTATCCAAGATCCAAGATTATCTGATCGCTGAACTCCTTTTTCCTCTCCTAGTGATCCCACTGCTACTCGCTATACTCATACGTGCGGTGTATACCAAGGCTTCTAGGACGACCCCCATGAGCTACAGCGTCAAGTGGGGTAGGGAAAAGCCAGTACAACGCGTGTCTTTCATTCCCAGTAGTCGCTGACCATTGGCTCCTTCCCTTCACAGGCTCCAGTTCCCCTTACCTTCTCCGGAGACGAAACTTGCAGTCGTCCGCAAACAAATCGCCGATCATATACACCTTCCCCATTCTTCATTCAAACTCATCCATGCTGGTGCAGTGATGAAAGACGATGACGCCCCAAGTTCGTGGCACCGCGACCTATTTGGTGACGTGTTCACTAATGTCATCACTCCAGTTTTATCATACGGGCTCAAAAATAAGTCGGCCATCGCTGTTGTAGGTGGTCCGGAGCAAGTTAGCGCCGCTCCAGAACGCAAAACGGAAAAGCGCGTCATTACTCAGATTGAATCCGAACTCGACAAGGTCCGAACAGGATTGCTACCTTCCGTCGACAAGTTCTTGGACACCTTATCGAATCAGACGATCACTCCAGGGGATAGCCTTGATCGAGAGCACACAAGGTTGGGCGAGCTTCTCCTCCAATCCCTCTTACGTCTGGACGCCATTCATGCAGAGAGCGAGTGGGAGCAGGCAAGAAAGGACCGGAAAGCTGGTGTACGGGAGGTTCAGACTCTGTTAGATAGACTGGATACCGGCTGGAAAGCCCGTAAGTGATTATATCCGAAGGAACCCCCTGTCGACCTATAGATTCAACTCTCCCGTAACCCCCTTACGTTCCGATCTTGATCCCTCCACGTCCTACAGGCTACGGGGACAAATGGAGGTCCGGCTGAAGGCGCGCATTCCAGCACGGTTATGGAACACGGACCCATTCACAGTAAACCAGTTCGCTACCGGAGTTGGCCATGGTCATTCAACCGAAAACGCACTAGCACGATTTCGAAATCGCGGTCTGTTGTTTCCTGCAAAAAGTACTTCCCTGCATCTCCGGTAATTGGACTACCCGTGCACCTCGGGTGTTTCTGTCTTCCGATGGTCGCCCCCATCGCTTCATCCCGAGGGACTCGAAGGTTCTCGTCATCTCCAACCCTTGCACACTCCGGAGCGCTTCTTAAGCTCCGCGGGGCTCCAATCGTCTGCGGAACCCTTTATACGGATCGAAATCCGTTGTTCCGGTGCATTCACTGTCTCTCATCGGTCATAGCGTCGTTGTGGCGTCTTGCGGAGACCCCTTACTCTTGCACGAAACGCACAGCTCCAACTGCCGACATCGAGTGCCCACAAGCTGAGCGCTGAGACCCCACTCAGGACGAACCAGCGATCTCGTCAATCACGATCGGCCTAGGAGAGATTTATCTTGGTGATAAGGTTGAGGTTTCACCGTTGACATTGAAGACCACCGGATCACCAGTTATCGTCACCTTTCCTTCGCGATTTCGAATCGTAGGACTCACGGTATCAACGTTTGCCCTTATGACCTTATCAGCTCTGTTCAGGTCCATCGGCAGGCAAGGGTGCGGACGACCGAAAGGCACCAATCTATTGAGAATCTATGAAAGTGCCCTGATACGAGGGGCGTTCTTGAGACAGCAAATGTGGGGCGTGTTTTTCCAGTTTCATTTACAACAAACACCGTGCACCCGCATCGTACCCCGTCTCCACCCTCATATTAGTGTCGCAACGCGCTTGAGTTAAGGGGGCGCAACTAGTGTACTGCGGAATCCACCGGGCGTCATGAATGGGTTAAGAGTGCCATTGAATCCTTCTCAACAGGGTTCTCCCCAGCTTGAATGCGCCAATGCAATCGGTCCGCTGGAAGGGAATAATCGATAATCGCAATCTGACCGTACGTAAACCGTACCGCAGCTCAAGCAAGTCCAACACGAACACTAGACCTTGCGTCGGAGCGGAGCATGCCCGTCGTGTGCATTTGTGACCCAAAACATGTTGGAGGTTTAAAATGGATCGGGGGACCCGACAGCTTGGCATATTGTGAAATCCTGACCCTCGCGTCTAAAAAAGGGTATGCATTGGGCTCGCGAGAGATGCCTCGAGGCGGGAATGCATCTTGGGGTGAGGGTTTCCACTTTGTGATGGAGGGGGCTTGGAGACCTCACGGCTTCCTGAACATCGGTATCTCGTTCGCTCTGATAAGGATGTCCTAGGCGTGGCAGTAGGAGCTTCAAGACCTCAGCCCCACCATCCTAAAGGAACGCAATCCTGTTTTACCTTCAGTCATTCTTCACCGACCTCTTAACCTATTTGGTCTACCCACCCCTTCATGGCCCCCGTTCCGAAAACGACCAGATCCCCAGATCCGCGTCCCCGTACCCCCGGCGAGGCGGAACGATCCTACTCCTTTTACTACCTCCACGACCCCACGACCCCTTCACATAAACACCGTACTACCCCCAAAGCCCCCAACGAGCACTACATCAATTACATGGATCCTTGGCAAGACGTGAACTACGCCTTTTCATGGGTTCAGGAGCACCAGATCGAGGAGATGATGAGGCAGAACCGAGAAACGGTCGAGTGGGTGCTGAGGCAGCAGCAGCGGTTCGTTAGGGACCAGGTGTCATACGCACTGGACGACGTGCGTCGAAGCTTTGAGATGGATGTGGATATGGACACGGAGAGTTGGTTGGAACAGGCGCGGGAACAAAGCGCAAGGAGGGCGAGGAGGAGAGCACGGAGGGAAGCCGAGACGGCTAAACTGCTCCAGCGGGAGGCGGAAAAGCGGAAGAAGGAACACGAAGAGAGACACCGGAAGGCGAGGGCGGTGACCAAGGCCTGGAAGGGGTACGAAGAGCGATGGGCAAGAATCTCGGGGAATACTGAAGAACGACTATCCTTCACGAAGGTGCCCTGGCCGACGGTAACAAAACAGACGGATTCGACGGGGATTACGAAGGATAATATTCGAGAGTTCCTCCTCTCGCATCACCACTCGAAGGACGTTTCTAACAAAGATAGGATCCGAGCAGCGCTGAAGCTGTGGCACCCAGATAAGTTCAAGAGAACTTTGGATCGGGTCGAGGACAAGGACAGGGCGCTGGTGGAGGAGGGAGCGGGTGTGGTGGCCCGGTGCTTGAATGGGCTTATGGAGGAAATACAGACGTCGCATTGAGTTTTTCTGTATGTGTGTTGGCCGCTGGCGGCACCCCCGTTCGAGATTTGCCGCGTATGCATAACTGGACCCCAGTGTGGAGAATAACAGCATCGTAGTTCTTCGGATCGAACGATCTGGTGGATGATCGATGTCGATGATCGCTTGAGACACACCTCTGATGACCTAACCGCGAAGGAAACGGAAACAAGAACGATTGTCATTACAAGAGCATGAGTGCTAGTCGATAACGTCCGAGGCGGGTCATGTTCACTGTGGAGGGGAGCGCAATACTCGCACTACAACATCTTTTGCATATTCAGCCAACGAGGAGCGCAAGGAGCCAACGAGTTCTTCATCCACTGGTGGAGTAGTGGGTGCGGAGCAATCGAGAGTGACTTCGAGTTTCTTGAACGGCAGTTGTGCTTCCTCCCGGGCTTTAACCCAAGCCTTAAGCTCCTTAAAATCTCCGCACTCGTTGGGATACAGAGTAAGGGTGACCTCCCTCACTGCCAGAGGCGGTTGTTGTTGAGCCTTGTCCCCGGCGAAACTTTCGAGAAAATGAAGAGGAAAGTAGAAAATTTCGAGCTTCTCCAAGTGGGACAAGGCTAATAACCAATTGTCCACTTCGTAGGGGTCGGCTTCCCGGAGTATGCTCCGTTTCGATTCGGAGAGCCGGTTACTCGCCCTAAGGGTTGTCACCGGTCCAAGGCCATTGTGATCGAAGCAAGTCGCGGATGGCAAAACCATCTCTTCGATTGTGGCTTCATAAAAAGGGTCTGGATTAGGCACCTGTTCAATGAGCAAGTACTGTCCGCTGGATTGGGAAGCGCGCAGAGTGATGCCGGAATCGCGGATTTCGAAGTCGAGGACCTGGAATTTTCCAACAAACGAAAGTTCTTTGAAGTGGGGAGGGAGCGCATAGAGAAT
>Ga0307517_10007711_pt1 | contig 15628 bp, 8 predicted proteins | sample 23_EM_MG_FD_194515 | JGI IMG/M metagenome (GOLD analysis project Ga0307517, IMG submission 194515) | Populus trichocarpa ectomycorrhiza microbial communities from riparian zone in the Pacific Northwest, United States - 23_EM | ecosystem: Host-associated > Plants > Roots > Unclassified | place...
CGGTGTAGTAGTGTTTTTTTGAAAAATGAATAACGAACTTTTTGCAAGGGGTTGATAATGAGGTTGTCCGAAAAATTTCATGTTGGCGATTCCCTATGTTGGTATTGGGGGATGAGGGGGACGTGCTGCAGGAAGGGAGGGACTCGCGTAAGATGAGGAGGAATAAGCTATGAGCCGGCTGTTACGGGCGGGGGGGCTGATCAGCAAATATGACGGACGATGTCGCTGACCTCTTTGGCCCTGTTCATGATCATGAAATGACCGCCCCCGGGGATGATATGGGTCGCGCTGACCTTATGGAGGGGGAATATCTTATCCTTACTGCCCTGCAGATGATACAAGACCGGCGGCTGCCAGTCATTCCGCCAGTTGATGACCTGCGCAACGGCCCAATGCAAATAGGCAGGGTCCACCGTTTTCCTGAATTCATTGCAGAGCCGGACCTCTTCTTCCGTCTCGGCGCCCAGAAAGTTGATCTCCCCGACACGCACCCAGGCGCCCGGATTGGCGGGGAGCAGCTTGTTCAAGCGGAGGGTGCCGGAAAGCTTCATCCACTCCGGTAGTTCCTTGCGGGATTTAACGCTGGAAACCAGGATCACTTTAGCGCCCGGATGGATCTTCGCTATCTCGATGGCCATCATCCCTCCGAATGATACACCCAGGATCACGGGGGCTTCCGACCGGATCTGCCCGGCCATGCGCAGGGCGTATTCCCCGATCGGCTCGTCCTTCAGCGGCGTGATCCATTTTACAGGGATCAGGGTCCTGCCGGGTATGCTCAGCCGGGAAAATATGCGTTCATCCGCACCGAGGCCGCTTATGCAATAGATTGGTTCCATCAGTTTTATTTCCCGGGCTATTTCTTTGGTAGTACATAGTTTTCCACGTCGTCCCTGCTGATGGTCTTGCCGGAGAGGATGATCAGGCGCTCGACCACATTGCGCAGCTCGCGGATATTCCCCGTCCAGTTATGTTTTTGCAGGGCCCTGATGGCTTCTTCTTCGATGGCTTTTTTAGCGATGCCGTAATCGGCGCAGATGTCCACGAGGAATTTATCTACCAGCAGGGGTATATCGTCGTTGCGTTCGTTAAGGGAAGGGACATGGATGATGATAACGCTGAGGCGGTGGTACAGATCCAGGCGAAAGCTTTTTTCTTCCACTTCCTTCAGTAGGTCCTTATTGGTGGCGGCGATGACCCGCACGTCCACGCTGATATCCTTATCCCCGCCTACCCGGGTGATCTTGCCTTCCTGCAGTGCGCGGAGCACTTTGGCCTGGGCGGTCAGGCTCATATCGCCGATCTCATCCAGGAACAGGGTGCCTCCATTAGCCTGTTCGAATTTCCCTATCCGCTGTTTGACCGCAGAGGTAAAGGAACCTTTCTCATGGCCGAAGAGCTCGCTTTCGATCAGCTCGCTGGGAATGGCGGCGCAGTTGACCTCGACCAGGGCGCCAGCTGCACGGTTGCTCTTTTCATGCACCCATCGGGCGACCAGCTCCTTCCCCACTCCGTTCTCCCCGGTGACAAGGATACGGGCATCAGTAGGGGCTACTTTATCGATCGTCTCTTTTATCTTCTGGATCGGCGTAGACGACCCTACGATCTCCTGGACCTTGCTGACCCGGCGTTTGAGGACCTTTGTCTCCGCGACCAGGCTCGTCTTGTCCATGGCGTTGCGGATGGTGATGAGGAGGCGGTTAAGGTCGGGAGGCTTGGAGATGTAATCGTAGGCACCTTTTTTGACGGCTTCGACGGCTGTCTCGATGGTGCCATGGCCGGAGATCATGATGATCGGCGTATCGGGATTGGCCTCCTTGGCCTTCTCCAGGAATTCGATGCCATCAATCTTCGGCATTTTAATATCGCAGAGGATGACATCGTATTCTTTTTCCTTGAATTTCTTCAGTCCTTCTTCGCCGTCTCCCGCTTCGTCGATCTTATAGCCTTCATAGGAAAGGATCTCACTGAGGGTTTTACGGATCGCTTTTTCATCGTCAATGATCAGGATGTTCGACATGGTTTTTTAACAATCTTTTGCTGTGGAATAATGAGGGATCGTACTCTACCCGGAATAGTACGGTCTACCCTTCTAAATCTCCTCAAAAATAACGATATGCGCCCGAACCTCCATCTAACAATTATTTTATGCTTTATTTCCTGTGGGCTGGCCTCAAAAAAGGAGATCCAGCCTTCCCTACAGCGGCAGGGCACCTATTTACCCATTAACCCTTATGCTTCCGTTGCCGCTATCCCACCGCCCCCGGGATACCGGCGTTTGGATACAGCGCCCAACTCCTTCGGCGCCTGGCTAAGGCTTTGTCCCTTAAAAAAAGAAAGAACAGTGTACTTATACAACGGCCTCCCTAAAAGTAACCAGACGGCGCAATTCGCGGTTTTGGATGTCTCTGTGGGCACGAAGGATCTCCAGCAATGCGCGGATGCCATTATGCGGTTGAGGGCCGAATATTTATATAGCCATGGAGAACTGGGCGCTATTGATTTTCGCACAGGTCAGGGGACGGACCTTAATTTCCTGGAATGGGCCCATGGAAAAAGATATAGACAATCCGGAGGGCGACTGGCAGCCTATGAATTTACAGGAAGGGAACAGCCTTGCACGCAAAGGCACTGCTTTGCCGATTACCTGGAAACAGTCTTTTCTTATTGCGGCACGTTGTCGCTGGAAAAGCAATTAGTTCCCAGGACAGTCATGCGGAGTATGCAGATCGGGGATGTATTGATCCGGGGCGGATCACCCGGTCATGCGATGCTGGTGATGGACATGGCGGTAAATTCCTCCGGCTGCAAGGTCTACCTGCTGGCGCAAAGCTATTTGCCTGCCCAGGATATTCATATCGTCCTCAATCCTGCCAAAAATGGTCCGAATCCCTGGTATGATCTGCAGGAAGGATCCGTTACCACTCCCGAGTGGGTATTCCAGGCAGGTCAATTGCGAAGCTGGCCCGAGAAGGGCCTCTGATAGAGCATACGGTCAGGATGAACCGCTAAGTCCGGCTATCAAATATGGGTCAAGACGCTAAAATGATGAATTTTCGATATATTTAAGACAATATCTTAAAATGGAAAATTCCTCCTTTGCCCGAAACGCCTTATTGATCCTCACCGCCTGCCTTGCCTGGTTTGCCCTGATCGCCCAATTCGTTCTCAATATCAATAGCGGGGTAGCCCCCCTGCCCGAGATCATCATCCGGTATTTCAGCTATTTTACCCTGCTGAGCAATCTCCTGGTCGCCTTCTGTTGCACTTCCCTGTTGAGGAACCCGAAGAAAGGCGGCGGATTTTTTACCCGGCCCACGACCGTAGCGGCCACGACCGTCTATATCGTCATCGTCGGGATCGTTTACAATACCTTGCTGAGAGGGTTGTTGAAGCTGGAAGGATTGAATGGGGTGTTGAATGAGATCCTGCATGTCGTCAATCCCCTGCTGTTCTTTCTGTATTGGCTGCTATTTGCGCCGAAGGGCAGCCTGCGTTGGAAAAACGCCTTCCCCTGGATGTTGTTCCCTTTTATTTATGGGGTATGCGTGCTGGGCCGCGGAAGTTTTGCCGGGTGGTACCCCTACCCCTTTATGAACCTCGACAAGCTGGGCCGAAACCAGGCCCTGTTGAATGTCGTCTGGTTCACCTTAGGGTTCCTGGGCGCCGGTCTGCTGTTCGTATGGCTCGGGAAGCTGATGAGCCGGAGCAGGAATTGATCGCTATGGAAAGTCCCGACAGCTTAGATAAACGTACAATCATTGTTCGATTTCGATACAAGCATTTCTAATAAAGTTCTTTAATGACCTGTCCCACAACCACTTCATCTTTGGCATAGGCATTGAAAAAGAATACTTTGCGAGCCGAAGGTGGGTTTAGCCTGTTGCATTTGATCCTGCATCCTTAATCAACTTCCATGTTTAAGAATTACTTCATAACTGCGTTTAGAAACTTGCTGCATTATAAAATTTATTCCTTTATAAATATTGCCGGATTAAGCCTTGGACTGGCTTGTGCAATTCTGATCATGCTATATGTAAATGATGAGGTAAGCTATGACCGCTTCCATAAGAACGTAAGCAAGATCTATCGCATCGACAAGCAAAACTTAAGAGAAGATGGCAATGCTCATTATGGTAGTTATACCGGGTATTTCCAGGGACCACGCTTTACGGAAAAAATACCTGAAATACAAAGCTTCGTTCGCTTCGAACCCGGCCAATCAGATGTCAAGGCGGGAGCGGATGTTCAATCACAGGCGGTTAGCTTCGTTGATGCAAATTTTTTCTCGGTGTTCTCTTTTCCATTATTAAGCGGCGATGCCACATCGGCATTAACACAACCCAATTCAGTTGTTCTTACCGAAGAAATGGCGAAGAAATACTTTGGCAGCTCAAATGCTGTTGGCAAAACAATGTCGGTGAATGAAGCAGGGAAATTTATTCCGCACGTTGTGACTGCCGTTGCAAAAGATTGTCCTCAAAATTCATCCATTAAATTCCAGGTGTTGCTGCCCTTAAAGGTTTCTGCCGCAGATGAAGGCAATAACGGAAACTGGTTCAATTATTTTCTTACTACGTTTGTCGTTCTTGCGCCACATGCCGACATTAAAGCAACGCAGGCAAAAATGGACAATGTTTTCAAGTCTGATGCCAATGCGGCTATTAGTGGCATGCAACTCCGATATGGCATTAAGAATATGAATATTTCGTGGGCGCTTGAACCGATCACCGATATCCATCCCGGCAAAATGGTGCCTGATGCAGATGAAATACTTTCCGACAGAAGCAACCCCATGCTTTCTTATATCATTTCCGCGATCGCTGTTTTTATTTTATTGATCGCCTGTATCAATTTCACAAACCTTACTATTGCACGGTCCGTAAAACGCGCGCGGGAGATCGGTATTCGAAAAGTAATTGGAGGCACCCGCAAACAACTGATGATCCAATTCCTCAGCGAGTCATTTATTCTTTGTCTTATTGCATTCGGCTTTGCGGTTATTATTGTAATGACAGTGCTGCCTGTATTCAATCAATTATCCAACAAGGCGCTTTCGATCGATTATTTGCTCGATGTGAAATTGATCATAGCCTATGCAGCGCTTTTTGTTTTCACGGGTTTGCTGGCAGGGTTTTATCCCGCAGCCATATTATCAAATTACAACCCGATCCAGATATTATACAGCCGATTTAATCTTGCCGGCAAGAACTATTTGCAAAAGTCTCTGGTCGTATTTCAGTTTGCATTGGCATCGTTCTTAATTATCGCCACATTGACCATTTTTTTACAGTTCGATTATCTTACCACACAAAGCCCGGGTTATGACGACAACAATCTGATCACGGTTAAAAAGCCTGCCATGACCTGCAATGAAGCAGCTTTATTCAAGTTGGCTTTGATGAAGAATTCCGATATTGTTGACGTTGCTCCCAGGAATTCCGGCTTTAATAATAATACCGTAAAAGCAAGCGCCGACAAGGATGTAAACGTGGTTATCGAAACGATTGACGCCTCTTATTTGCCCTTGCTTAAAGTACCTGTTACAGCGGGGAGAAATTTTTCTTTTGACTTTCCATCAGATTCTACACATTCAGTTTTAGTAAACGAAGCCTTTGTACAGCAAGCCGGCTGGAAGCAGGTAGTAGGTCACCAATTAACCAGCTATGACAATAATCAAACTTATACTGTTGTTGGCGTAGTAAAGAATTATCATTATAAACCATTGACTGAGAAAATAGCGCCGCAATTATTTACTATGGACCCATCTCACAGCTACGGAATGGTTTATATAAAAATAAGACCCGGCACTGAAACAGCAAGCCTGCGGTATATAGCAAAGATATTTAAAGACCTATTCCCCTTAAACGCATTTGCCTACAATTTTAAAGACCAGCAAAACGCTATGAGCTATCAGGCAGAAGCAAAGTGGAAGAAAATCCTTTTATTCAGTACCCTACTTACCGTTTTTATTTCCTGCCTCGGGCTATTTGGCTTATCTGTTCTATCCGCTGAAAAAAGAATAAAAGAAATTGGTGTGCGTAAAGTGTTGGGGGCTTCCGTGAGCAGCATTGTATTTATTCTTTCGACGGATTTTTTAAAGCTGATCCTTGTTGCATTGATCATCTCCATACCGCTGGTATGGATGGCAACCAATAAATGGCTGCAAAACTATCCTTATCGCATTACTTTAAGCTGGAGCTTGTTTGCATCCGGAGGTGTATTGGTAGTCCTGATCGCTTTAATAACTATCAGCTTTCAATCCATTAAAACAGCCATCGCAAACCCGGTAAAGAGTTTGAGAACGGAGTAGCATTATTCTCCATAAGCGTTGGGATCTACCGCCAGCGCTTTTTTCTGGTATTCGGCCATCTTGTCCATATTGCCCAGCGCCGCCTGCAGGTCGGTCTTCAGCAGCAGGGCCGTCAGGTTCTTTGCATCTGCCTTGAGCGCCTTGTCCACGATCTTTTCGGCTTCCGCATAATTCTCATTCAACACCAGGTAACGGGCTTTGTCCAGCTCCAGTTCCGGGGTAGCCCCTTCTTTTTTGATACGCGCGTTGATCTCGTTGAGTAAACGGTAGTTATTGGCGCGCCCTGCGGAGATCTTGTATAATTCAAGGGATGTATTGATGATCCAATCCTTCAACTGTCCTTTCATCATCGACACCTGCTGCTCGACCTTCATGTCGGTCGAATCATCCAGGATGTTATAGCAGAGCGCCAGGGCGATGTGGTTGCCAAGGCGGAAGCTGGCATTGTCCTGTGTGATGATCTCGGCGATGAGGGCTTCGACCTTCGGACGGGACTGCTCCGTCGTGCTATCCCGGTAGGTATCAAGGACGACCCTGGTCTGTTTGTCGGAGAGCCCGATGGCCTTCAGCAGGACTTCCTCTGCCTGGGTATAGTGCGAGAACGTGCTATAGCATCTCGAATGATAGACCGCCAATCCCATGTAAGCGGGGTTGTTCTCGGTCTTGTCGGTGATGGTCTGGTCCGCCGCTTCGCAATTCTTCAAGGCTTCTTTGAAGTTCTTTTTTGAAATATAGTATTCCATCTTTTCGATGTAGGTATCGAAGTTATCCTTGTCCGTCATGACCAGGCCATTCTGGTAGAGTTTTTTTGTGGGGACGCCGTTGACATCCCACCAGGTCCATTCCCCGTCCCGCACAAAATTGCGCATCTGGCCTGTCATTTGGGGTTTGCCGTTCTCAAAGTAATTATTCCAGGTGCTGTCCTCCTTGCCGTTGACGAAGTATCCTTCCTGGCTTTTCTGTCCGCTTGGATAGAACCATTCGTATTTCCCGGTAAGCTTTGCGTTCTGATAGGTCCCTTTTTTCTCCATCTTCCCGTCCTCGTACCAGAATATCTCCTCTCCGTCCTGCAGGTCGTCGGCATAGCCGCTCTTTTTCTTCATTTGCCCCGTCGGGTACCAGAGGTACCAGGTGCCTGATTTTTTCCCTTCCTTCAGGTGTCCTTCTACCTGGCGGGCATTTTTCCGGTACCAGCTCGCTACGTCTCCGTCGGGGCGGCCTTCCTTATAATGTATGACCGTTTGGGTATCTCCACTGGGGAAGAGGGCATAGGCTTTCCCGGTGTAGGGGGTGGTCGAACCAGGTTCATAGGCCAGGCCGTTCGTGCTACCCAGCTTATCCAGGCTTATTTGTTGGGAAAATGCCCAAAATGGGAATAATATGAAGGCGGACAAGAGGGATACTACAGATCGCATACGTTGGATTTGAGGGTTGATGCCAATGGGGGACAAAAATCGGGTTTTTAAGGGAAAATGGTGAGAAATCTAATGATTCGTATTTATCCTACGTAAAATTGCCTTGCAAAGGAGGAGGCTGGTATGTACCTTAGAGTTATCGAAATCCTTGAAAAACCGACATTTAATAATCCATAAAATTTAACCCTATGAGACAGGAACTTGATCTCCAAGCCCCTCCAACCGGTAAAGTACTTTTCAAACTGACTATTCTCGGAACCTTATTGTTAGGTTGTGTTTATGGGTTTATCGTGCTGTTCAATTCAGCGCTGGAAGCCATAAAATAATGGCCGGACGAATCGTCAGGTCGAGTCCCGGTATCTTTCAGATCCCGGGATTTTTTTTGCCTATTTCTTCATGTACATGACCTCTTTGACCAGCTTGACCGTCCTGCCGACATCCGGCAGGGCCAGGGCCACCAGGTTGGGAGCATAGTGAAGCGGGGCGTCCGCTGCCGTGATACGGCGTATGGGGGCATCCAGGTAATCGAATCCTTCCTTTTGTATACGGTAGGCGATCTCGGAGGAGATAGAGGCGAAGGGCCATTGTTCTTCCACGATCACGAGACGATTGGTCTTTTTTACGCTTTCCAGGATGGTCATCCAATCGAGGGGGCGAATGGTGCGCAGGTCGATCACTTCGGCGCTCACGCCTTCTTTTTCCAGCTCTGCGGCGGCGCCCAGGGCGACCTTCATCATTTTATTGAAGGATACGATCGTTACATCGCGGCCCTGTTTCTTTACATCGGCCTTTCCCAGTTCGATATAATATTCTTCCTCGGGAACCTCGGATTTGTCGCCGTAGGAGACCTCACTTTCCATGAAGATCACGGGATCTTCTTCGTAGCGGATGGCTTGTTTGAGCAGGCCCTTGGCATCATACCCGTTGCTGGGGGAGACGACCTTGATGCCCGGAATATTGGCATAATAACTTTCGAATGCAGTAGAGTGCTGGGCGCCCAGCTGGCCGGCGGAGCCATTGGGTCCGCGCAGAACGATGGGGCAGCTGAGCTGTCCGCCGCTCATCGCCAGCATTTTGGAGGCCGTGTTCAGCACCTGGTCCAGGGCCAGCACGGCAAAGTTCCAGGTCATATATTCCACGATCGGGCGAAGGCCATGCTGGGCCGCTCCTACCGCTACGGCCGTAAATCCCAGCTCGGAGATCGGCGTATCGATGACCCTTTTAGGGCCGAATTCGTCCAGCATCCCCTGGCTGACCTTATAGGCGCCATTGTATTCAGCCACTTCTTCTCCCATCAAAAAGACGCGGTCGTCGCGACGCATTTCTTCGTTCATGGCCTCACGCAGAGCCTCCCGAAAAGCAATTTGTCTCATTCTTAGTAATTTATCGAGGGGCAAAAATATTGGTTAAGAGGGACATTATCAAATTGGGTTTGCGAGAGTGAGTGGTCAGTGGTGAGTGGTGAGATAGGTCCGGGGAGGTATGTAGGGTGAGTGTGGCAGTGGTGAGTTGTCAGTGGTGAGGTAGGTCGGGAAGGTATGTAGGGTGAGTGTGGCAGTGGTGAGTTGTCAGTGGTGAGGTAGGTCGGGGAGGTATGTAGGGTGGGATAAGCCCCGAGGGGCATATATGATCCTATGGGGATAGGCGGCCCTCAGACCTGCTGGAAGTTGATGATAAAGCTGGTGCCTTCTCCCTGCCGGGACTCGACGTCGATGGAAGCGCCATGGGATTGGATGATATTCCAGGTGGCGGCCAGCCCCAGTCCGAAGCCGTTGGTCTTGGAGGTGAAATAAGGTTCGAAGATGCGGGAGAGGTTCTCTTCGGAGATACCGCCGCCGTTATCATTGATGACCAGTTTATAATGCGGCGACTCCGCCTCGATGGCGATCCGGATCTTGCCGGATTCTCCCGGCACCGCTTCGATGGCGTTGATAACGATGTTCAGGAAGGCGATCTTCAGTTTTTCGGTGTCGGCCATGACATAGGCGGGAGGGTCTGGCGGGTAAAGCAGTTCCAGGGAGATGCCTTTCAGGGCGATCCTGTCGTAGGAAGCCGCCAGGGTCTTATCCAGTATATTCTGCAGGGAGATCTTTTGCAGGGAGATCTCCGCGGGACGGGACAGGTCGAGGAGTTCGGAGATGATCCCATCGATGCGGCTGCAATTACGGGCGATGATGTCCAGGTAGATGTTGGCATCCTCCCCGGTGATCTCGGGCTTGAGCTGTTCGACGGACAGATTGATATTGGTAAGGGGGTTTCTTACCTCATGGGCAAGGGTCCGCAGCAGCGTGGCGGTAGACCGTAATTTCTCGATCTGGAAGGTGGCGCGTTCGATCCTCTTCAGGTTGGTGATGTCGTGGATGATACCCTGTATATGGCTGGTGCCGTTGGAATGCACCTGCCGGGAAAGGGATAGGATACAATTCTTTTTTTCCTTGTTCTTCGTCAGGAACTCCACTTCCTGATCTTCCACTTCGCCCGTCAATTTCAGCTGTTCGGCCAACTGGTCGGCCTTTTCTTTGCGGGCGAACAGGCAATAGAGGCTAAGCTCCAGCAATTCCTCCTTACCATATTTAACTAATTCGCAGGTGGCGGCATTGACGTCCAGGAAGACCAGCTTCTCGTCGGCCAGGAAGACGGCGTCCTTGGATTTCTCGAAAATGCTGCGGAACTTCCGTTCGTTGGCCTTCAGGGCCCGCAGATTGGCGCTCCTTTCCAGGGAATAGCGGATGCAGCGTTCCATCTTCTCCGTATTGAGATCGGACTTCAGCAGGTAATCCACGGCCCCTATGTTCATCGCCTCTATATCCAGCTCCCTGTTGCCGAGGCCCGTCAGCAGGACCAGGGGATCTTCGCAGCCCATGAGCATGGCGTCGCGCAGCAGTTCCAATCCCGTCCTTGCGCCCAGCAGGTAGTCGATGAAGTAGATATCATACGCACGCCGGCTGATATATTCCAGCGCTTCGTCATATTTAAAGCACCAATCGATGACAAAATCCTTCTCCGGAATATCACGGATACACCCTGCCATGATGAGAAAATCGTCTTCGTCATCTTCTACGATCAATATCCTTGTCTTAGACGCGGTCGAAAGCATGTTTAGGTGTTGTTATATTGTTATTGCTTCCCTTTTTTGTGGTTTTACAGGCAAAGAAACGACAAAAATAGAACCTTCGTCAGGTTTTCCCCGTGCAGATATAAATCCCCGATGCTTTTCCACGATCTTTTTACAAAGGGCCAGGCCAATGCCCGTGCCATCGTATTCGGCGCTGGGCACCAGCCGGCGGAACATGTCGAAGATCTGTTCGGCGTATTTCTGGTCGAAGCCAATGCCATTATCTTCCACATAGATCCTGCAATACCGGGTGTCCGTATCTTTTCCGTTGGATCCCGCACCGGGCGAGCCGCTCATCTCCGAATGGATCCGGATGACGGGTGGCACCTGCTTCCTGCTATATTTCAGGGCGTTGCCAATGAGGTTGGAGAACAGGGGGCCCATCAGGATGGTATTGACGGTCAGCACGGGCAGCGGTTCTACGGTGATCTCGGCCTTTTTTTCCTGGATGGTGGTATCCATTTCGAAGAGCACGTCCTCCAGGACATTATTAAGGTCCACTTCTTCCAGGCTTTCCTTTTCCACGGAGATCTTAGAGAAGCGAAGGATATCATTGATCAGGTCCTGCATCCTTTTCGACACCTGCTGGATCCGTCCCAGGTAGACCTGCGCGTCCTTGTCCATGGTGGCTGTATGGTTGAGCAGGAGGCGATCGCTGAACATGCGGATCTTGCGCAGGGGCGCCTGCAGGTCATGGGAGGCCATGAAGGCGAACAGGTCCAGCTCTTTATTGGCCGATTCGAGCCGGGAGATGTTTTCCAGCAATTGCCGGTTGAGTTCCGTCACTTTTTCTTCCGAAGCCTTCCTTTCGTTGATCTCCAGCTCCAGGTTCCTGTTGATGGCTACCAGCTTCTGTTCCTGTGCGACGAGCCGGTGGTTTTTCATGTACAGGTCGACGAAGACGGATACTTTTGCCCGGAGCAGGTCCGGGTTGACGGGTTTGTAGATATAGTCCACGGCCCCGGCACGATAGCCTCTGAAGATGTTCTCTTCCCCATAATTATTCGCGGTAATGAAGATGATGGGTATATGCCGCAGTCTTTCCCGCTCGTAAATAAGCGAGGCTGTCTCGAAGCCATTCAGATTGGGCATCTGCACGTCCATCAGGATCAGGGCGAAGTCGAAATCCGACAACAAGATCTTCAGGACCTGTCGTCCGGAATTCGCCTTGACCAGACGATAACCATCCGGCTCCAGTACCGTCTCCAGGGACAGCAGGTTGTCCTCCCGATCGTCTACCAATAATATCTTTGGCTGCATGCGACTGATTTATTAGGGATTGCTGAATTTGAGATTTAGCGATTTTGAGATTTTAGTTTTTATGGCTTTTAAGTGATAAGGTTTATTTATAGAACCAAACCCGCATCAGCGACAGCAACTGGTCGATCTTCAGGGGTTTGGTGATATAATCGGATGCGCCCGCTTCGATACATTTCTGCCGGTCGCCCTTCATGGCCTTGGCCGTGACGGCAATGATCGGGAGGGTGCTGTTCTTGTGCTCACGCCGGATCTTCTGAGTCGTCTCATATCCGTCCATCTCGGGCATCATGATATCCATCAGGACCATGTCGATCTTCTGCTTATCGTCATTGATGATACTGATGGCCTCCTTGCCGCTTTCCGCCGTGATGACGTTCATATTATACCGTTCGAAGACGGTGGTAAGCGCGAAGAGGTTGCGCACGTCGTCATCCACGCACAGGATGTTCTTGCCCGTGAGGATATCGTCCTTCATGCGGATGTTCTCGATGACCCTTCTTTTATCCGGCGCCAGTTCCTTATGGTTGATATGCAGGTGCAGGACCGTCTCTTCCAGCAGGTGCTCCAGTGAATTCACGCCTTTCAGCAGGACGGTGTTAGAGCTGCGGTTGAGGTGATAGAGCTCTTTTTTGTCGAAGTCCTTGGCGGAGTAAACGATGACAGGGGTCAGCTTCTTCTTGATCTCGCTCACGCGGGTGACCAGGTCGAGGCCCGAGATATCCGGGAGGGTATAATCCAGGATGATGCAATCAAAGTCCTTGATATCGGTCTCCTGCAAGGCCACTTTACCGGTGGCGGCGATCGTGACCTCCATATTTTCGCTTTGCAGCATCTTACTGATCTGGGAGGAATCGATCTCATTGTCTTCGACGACGAGGATACGCTTGGTCTCTTTTTTATTGAAGACAGTAATATCTTCGAAGAGTTCATTGAGGGCCTCGTTCTCCAGGGGCTTCAGCAGGAAGCTGCGTGCGCCGCGCTTCAGGGCCAGCGACCTGTTCTCTTCGCCCGAGATCAGGTGAATGGGAATATGCCGGTAGTTGAGGTCATTGCGCAGGAGGTCGAGGACTTTCCAGCCGCTGGTATCGGGCAGTTTCACATCCAGGGTGATGGCGATGGGCGTGAAGCGGTTGATAAAGTCGAATACTTCGATGTAGTTCGTAGCGACCACGGCCTTCAGATTGTATTCATGCGATTTCTCGATAATGATCTTGGCGAACCGGAGATCGTCCTCGACGATCAGCACGATCTTATCGTTGGGCTGGATGGAAGTGCGGTCATCGCCTGCATCGTTGATCATTTCACTGACGACCTGCAGCTTACCGGCGTCCGCTCCTTCATTGGTGACCCGCAGGGAGTTCAGCAGGGTATCGATCTCGCCGCTGTCGCCGCCCAATTGCATCTGGTGGTAGGCATTGAGGTTATCGGAGGTCTCTTTGGAGATCATGCCGGCAATATTTTCGACGGGCAGGAAGAGCGTGAAGGTGCTGCCGCTGCCGGGTGTGCTTTCCAGTTCGATGGTCCCTCCCAGGAGCTCGGCCAGGCCGCGGCTGATAGAGAGGCCGAGGCCCGTGCCCCCGTATTTGCGGCTGGTGGATCCTTCGGCCTGCTGGAAGGCTTCGAAGATGATATTCTGTTTCTCCTGGGGGATGCCGATGCCGGTATCGCTGATGGCGAAGGCCACTACCCGCTTGGAACTGTCCAACTGCAGGCTGAGACCCGGCTTCCAGTTCTTCTCGGCCTCGTAGATCCTTAATTTAACTTCTCCTTTTTCCGTGAACTTAAAGGAGTTGGAGAGCAGATTCTTCAGGATCTGGTTGAGGCGCTGAAGGTCCGTCTCCATGGCCTGCGGCAGCCGGGAGTCCGTCTCGATGGTAAAGCGCAGGTGCCTGGCTTCGGAGATGGGTTTGAAGGTCGTCTCCACGAAGGAGGCGATCTCGCCGAAGCGCACCGGGGAGATATTGGCGCTGATGAACCCGGATTCGATCTTGGAAAGATCGAGGATATCATTGATCAGCTGGATCAGGTCATCTCCGCAGGAGTGAATGGTCTTGGCATAACGGATCTGCTTGTCCGAGAGATTGCCTTCCGCATTCTCGTATAATTGTTGTGCGAGGATGAGGAGGCTGTTCAGCGGTGTGCGCAGCTCATGGGACATATTGGCGAGGAACTCCGATTTGTACTTGGAGGTCAGCGTGAGCTGCTCGGCTTTTTCTTCGAGCGATTTACGGGCTTCTTCCACTTCCTTGTTCTTGGCTTCCACTTCATTCTTCTGCTTGACCAGGAGGAGGGCCTTATCCTGCAGCTCGTCGTTGGTACGGCGAAGTTCTTCCTGCTGGATCTTCAGCTCGCCGGCCAGGGATTGCGACTGGGTGAGCAGCTCTTCCGTACGGGTATTGGCCTCGATGGTGTTGAGCACGATGCCGATACTTTCCGTCAGCTGGCTGAGGAAGTCCAGGTGGGTCTCGCTGAAGACGTCCAGGGACGCCAGCTCGATGACCGCCTTCACTTTGTTCTCAAAGAGTACGGGCAGGATGATCAGGTTAGCCGGCTTGGCCTTGCCCAGCCCGGAGCTGATCTTGATGTAGTTCGAAGGAACGTTGGAAAGGATGATACGCTCTTTCTCGAAGGCCACCTGTCCCACCAATCCTTCGCCGATGGCGAATTCCAGGGGAATGTTCTTTTCGGAACGATAGCCGTAGGCAGAGAAGAGGTTGAGCCGTACGTTCTGTGTTTCTTCATCCTGGTGGAGGATATAGAAGGCGCCATAGTGCGCGACCACCACCTGCGCCAGTTCGGAGAGGATACGCTGGGTCACGGTCTTGAGGTCCTTTTGTCCCTGCAGCATCTGCGTGAATTTGGCAAGGTTGGATTTGAGCCAGTCCTGTTCCTGGTTGCGCAGCGTGGTCTCCTTGAGGTTGGCGATCATCTGGTTGATGGTATCCTTCAGGGCTTCCACTTCTCCCTTGGCCTCTACACGGATGGCGCGGGTAAGGTCTCCCTTGGTAACGGCGGACGCCACTTCCGAGATGGAACGCACCTGGGTAGTGAGGTTCTGCGCCAGCTGGTTGACATTCTCCGTAAGGTTCTTCCAGATGCCGGAGGCGCCGGGTACGCTGGCCTGGCCTCCCAGTCTTCCTTCCACGCCTACTTCACGGGCCACGGTCGTCACCTGGTCGGCGAAGAGGGCGAGGGTATCGATCATTTCATTGATGGTATCGGTCAGCTGCGCCACTTCACCACGGGATACGATGGACAGTTTCTGTTTGAGGTTACCCGTAGCCACGGCGGTCACCACTTTGGCGATACCGCGCACCTGGTTGGTGAGGTTGGAGGCCATCATGTTCACGGAGTCGGTAAGATCTTTCCAGGTCCCGGCCACGCCTCTTACTTCGGCCTGCCCTCCCAGCTTACCTTCCGTTCCCACTTCACGCGCCACGCGGGTCACTTCGAAGGCGAAGGAGTTCAGCTGCTCCACCATCGTATTGATCGTATTCTTCAGGTCGAGGATCTCTCCTTTCACGT
>Ga0307517_10007712_pt1 | contig 15626 bp, 8 predicted proteins | sample 23_EM_MG_FD_194515 | JGI IMG/M metagenome (GOLD analysis project Ga0307517, IMG submission 194515) | Populus trichocarpa ectomycorrhiza microbial communities from riparian zone in the Pacific Northwest, United States - 23_EM | ecosystem: Host-associated > Plants > Roots > Unclassified | place...
TATAAAAATTAAATTTTAAGAGATGAAATTAAAAAATAAATATTCAAAACAAAATATATATAGCAATCAAAAGTTTGAGGACCAAATTTGATATAATCAACAAATAATATGACATTTCTAAATTTTTTCACAATTTCCAGAAAGTGTTTTCCGTCCAAATTTTCCAGGAAAACACTTTCCTGAAAACCAAGCCAAATTTGTCTTTAACTGGAAAGTGTTTTTCGTTGACCAACTTTCCTAATGACAAACAAACACAAGAAAATTTAAAAAATGGTTATCCAGAAACTATTTTTCAGGAAACAAACACAGCCCTAGACTACAGGGCTGGAATCTTGAGCGAAAAATTTATCGCTATGATAGTTGTCTTCTAGCTATAACTCGGAATTAACTTACTTTTTGTTGCAAATAATTCTATAAAATCTATTTTAGTATTTCATATAATTTAAAAATTTAAGGGAATAAAATAAAAATAAATTCAATATTAATTGTGAAAATTTTTAATTTAACATGTATTTTATAGTATTTAACACCGTATATGTATTTTATATTTAAGTTCAAATATAATATGTTTGATCTTGATTAATAAAAATAAATTGTATCGGAAGTAATTATTTATTTTTTAAAAATCAAACTAAAAGAGTCAGTGATAATCAACAAAAATGCTAGAAAGGTGTTTAATTTTAGTTAATGATTTATATAAATATCATAAGAGAACTATTAATTATTGAAACTTTGTTATTTTGAGAAAATAAAAATGAAAACAAAGAAAAAGATATATGTTTTGAATTGTGAGTTTAGTAAATTAACTTGAGTTGATTAAGAATTGAACTTCATAATTTATTTGTAATTATTTTCTACGGGGTTATCACAATCTTAAACAAATATTACAACATTAGGCCAGTGCTTGGTTTTATAGGGATCTATTATTTCATCATATAATTAAATAAAAATACTTTAAAAAAAATATTAAACTCATTGAATTCCATGACTTGGATAGTTGATTTTGTAGGTTAACTTAAATTAATTGTAAACTAGATTTCATAATTTATTTTAATTTAATTTTTATAGGGTTATCGAAGTCTCAAACAAACGTTCCGACATTGAGTTGATGTTTAATTTTATATATAACTATTTTTATCATCATATAATTAAATAAAAAATAATTTTAAAATATTTTAAACTCATTGCAGCTCATGACCTAATTATAAGTTTGATAGGTTAAACTATGAATCTCGGATTGAATCAAAATATCACAATCTCAATATTTTTTTAAAAAATATATTATTTTAATTTTTTTCTTAAAGTTAAATAATTTTTTTTATCATTCGGATTATTTTTGAATTCATCAAGTCAACTATATTACATCAAAAAAAAACTTCTAAATAATTTAATTTAAAACTCAAGCGTTATAAAAAATCAAGTTTAAAAATTTCAGAGATTTACCCATTGCCAACCAAAATTTTCTTGTTATTTAGACATTTTTTTATGTTTTTTTTAAAATTGCTCCAATATACATAAAGGGAGCTAATTATCTAGTCTAAAACTAAGGACAACGATCATTTCCTTCCTATGTAATCAACAAGAAAATAAAAGAACATCTCACATGAATTAGTTGTTTGGACTCCGCTATACATGTGGGTCACTGGGTCCTTTATATTTGTGTGTATTTATTTATGTGATGCACACGGAAGCATAAAAAACAAAAAAGATAGCAACATGAAAGACCGAGCTTGACAAAATAAGTTCAACATACCAACAACCCTAATTTCTAGTTTTATTTTCTACAATAAAATTTGATATATTTTACTGAAAAATAAGCTAAACAATTTTATTTATACTCATTCATTCTAGATCTATCTTAAAAACAACAATAATTATAGACTTGTTTTAGGAATTCCTAAACTAAAAAGAAAAAATAAAATTATTAATCTTAATATTGGATTTACTAAAATAAATAGAAAAAAATAAAAATCCCATAATATTTTTAAACTAGATAGAAAATAGCAAAAGCTAAGAAAAATGATTTAAAAAAAAATCTTATTTCATTAGTCTTTATAAGTTGGAGAGAACTTATCTTCAAGTTTTGATTATTTATTAAACAAAAAGTGAACATTAAAAATATTAATCATCTTTGAATCCCTGTTGAGTGAATTGCATTATTGTTATTAATGATTATTAAAGTCATAAAATTAAAAAAAATGTTTTATTTGTGTTTTCTTAAAAATAAGTTATTTAAATGTTATTTCACGGTCACATCAAGTGACCCTAGCCATTGAAGTGTACCATCATTAAAATTTATATGAATGTTTTTGCGCTCTATTGACCTTGGCATATCGGCACGACTTAGATAAAGCTAGCTAAAAATAAACTCCCATAACACTTTTAATAGTTATATAACTATTACTAGTTGTCAATGGCTTATTCCAAACTGATCTTTTTCTACACCACTTTGATTTTTCACACTCTAATTCTTTTTCTTCTTAACAAACTAGGATAAAAACAATATATTTTTACGGTTATCACAAAAATCACCTCTTTATTAAGCACTAATATTATAAGCTTTTTCTTGATTCTGATGGTATATGTATTACATTGTCTGTCATACAAGATATTCAAGTCATATTACTATGAAACAATATTTATAAACATCACATCACATCACATTAAACACTATCAAAATATCTCTTATCTATGAAAAATAAAATAAGATAGCATTTATCCATGATTACTTTAGCATCTCGATTCAACTATTTTTATATATAGTGTCTTTAATGTTTTTCTATCTTGAGCTGTAATTTTTTTATAATTTCTATTAATATCATACTCTTGTAATTATCATCATTAATTAATGATCAAATTATATACTTTTTTTTTAGTGGTACCAAAAAAGAATGGAGTATAATCAATCCTCATCTAAATTAGTTTTAAGAGCAGACGAGTTTTTTTGGATGACGAAGGCAGCACAGTCATCTCTTTTATGTAAAATATCCATCCATAACGTTATCCTTACCTCCTAAAGGTCTCTTTTATCTCCGCATCCACCCCCTTGTCCACATATTCAATACTCTCTAGGATAATAATCTTCCCTTTTATTTCTAAGTTCAAGCACTATAATTTAATCCATTTTCTTCCTGTTAAATTATGGGCCTAGCTGATGCACCCTTGGCCCAGAATATGGATCCATGGAAAACACAGGTGATATATGTCACCTGCCTGCATTGCTATTCCACCCTTGAAAAAAAGAACGCAGAACCCCCAAAAACAACATGGCGGGAAAACCAGTGTCTTTGTAGAGGGAAAATCAAACACTCTCATTTTGTCCTTGATTGATGGAGTGGGTAATTTCTTTCTCTTCATCCACCCGCACACCCACCCGCACAACCACCTGCACAATTTCTTCCGTCTCTAATTTCTCTTTGAGCCCAAAACCCAAATAAATTATGTCCCAAATGGAAACCCTAGGCATTCTCGATGAAATTGAAGTTCTTGTCTCTGATAAACTCCAAGTGGTACTTCTACTCCTCTTCAATCCCCTTAGTTTTACTGGGTTTTGTTGTTGTAATCTTGGGTCGGTTTTAGTAAATCTAGAAAATTAATTAATTATTTAATCACTTGGTTTCAGGTTTCATACAAGTGGTTGAGTCGAAATTTCATGGTTTCATCGAATGCTGCAAAAAGGTAATTTTCCTCTCTGAAATTTGTGATTTTTATTTTTATTTTCCTGGTTTGTGCATTCAATTAACAAATGGTTGGTGTTGCTTCCTTAAGGTTGCTTCAAGAATTTGTTAACACACGCGGAAGTGGATTCGAAGTAGTATACACTCTATCCGGTTGGTTAAAGAACAACCCTTCAAGTTACCATATAAGGCTTGTTTCCGGTCCCAAACTTGAAGGTCAGGTCTTTGAATGGTGCTAACATCATTGTAGTTATTGTTGGTTAGAAACGAGAGATACTTGAAATCGCAAGGATTTCCATCTATCCCATTATAATAGATGAGTTTTAGGGTGGCATTGCTAGCTGCTGCTCTTAGATTTGCAATAATGTGTCCTGGAAGAATCATTAGGTGACTTGTTAGTATGCCATAACCATAGGTTTGTGCTTTCGCCTAAGCAATTTAAGCATTTTTCACTTAGCTTTTTTTTTTCCCCTGGCTCATCTATGATCCCTCTTCCTGGAAGAGAGTTTAGCAGTTAGAATTTCTTTCCTTCGAATTGGCCATGGAAATGTAGTTGGAATTCTTTGAATTCTATTGATTAGAACAAAGAATTATAGAAGTGCAACAAGCATATTATGCATTCACATGAATATGTGCGATGAAAGTTGTTTTTGTCTATTTCAATACCTCGGCTACTTGATTCTGGATCGATGCTGTTGCACCCGTTGCTGGTACATAAATTTCATGCATTCTTTCGTGGTTTGTTAGTATCATCCATACTTGAGTGTTGTGCCTGAGACAAGGATACAGGGATATGCTGAGATTTCCTTTTTCGATTTTTTTTCTTGCAGAAGCTAAACAAGAATTCAATGGCAATTGCTCAGTTCAGGTATATAGTGTTCAAGCTTGCATCCCAAAAGATCCAGCTGCACTTTGGAATGCTGAATTTGTTCAGGCAGAAGAGCTCTTCAAGCAATCCTTCACAGTTGATAATTGCTTAAGAGATAACAGGTATGATGCACCTGTAGTCTGCAATCAGTTCCAGTATCTTACAAGAACTTGACTTGTGTAGATCATGGAATTGCTAGATATGATTATTATTTCATTTATGAAATTCATATGCAGCCTTTACAATAATGCAGCTGCCGTAGTAACAGCTTATTACTTTGCAAATATTCAGACAATGAAAGCCTGAACCGATGATCCTCAATAATTTTCTGACTGCTGACCTGCCTCGTGCAACAAAACTATTAGTACTAAACTGTTCTAGAAGAGAGTTGACTGGTTATGTCAAGTTTGTTGATGATGCACTTTGAACTCATTTTTTAATGTAATTAGCACACACAAATGTGTTCTTATTGGGGGTGGGAATTGGTTGGGGGTAATGAGATGAGATATTTCAAGCCTTGGATGGTTACAGATTGAGGGTTTCCCTCTCTCTCCCTTCTCATGAATTGCAGCAGAAATTAGCTTATTTTCCTTGGTGCTTGAATTTTTCTTCTGCAGATTTTGTGGGATTCTTAATTCCTTTGTTAAGTACAATTGTGATGGACCTGCTGCAACCAAAAGTATGGAAATCCCAGTAATTCAAGTGTGTCAAACTATTACAGCTCCACCATCTAAGCAAACCAAAGTTCAGCAAAGCCCAAAGGTTGGTCCTCCATCTCCCAATCTGGTGAACAGTGTCAAAAGTGAAAGGAATGGAACAGGAGTTCATGATCTGGCTACCAAGCAGACTGTGGATGAAGAAAAGGTTTCTCTCTTGCCTGCCAATAAGAAGAAAGGCCAGAGTGATAAAACCTCTTCTGGAAATGGAGGTTCGTTGGCAAATTTGTGGGGTCGTGCATCTGCCAAGTCAAAGCCATCTAGTGCACAAGCTGATAATGATAAGCACATTCCAAATCCTACTGGTAGGTTTTTTATTTGGTTGCCATACAACAAGGAAATTGTCTGCTTAACTAGGATGTAGGATTTTCTAATGTGACTTCTGCAAGACAAGCTCCTATTCTACACCTGGGATTTAATTCTTATCTGCTGTTTCTTTTTCAATTTCTGAATTGGTTTATTTCATGTTATTAGTGAGTGCAGAAGCTCAAATTTCTGCTTGTGAAGAAATTGAAATTGGGAGCAGTGATGATGAGGCTCAGGGTGTGAATTTTAAGCGAACTTCTAATGGGGATAGCAGTAGAAAAAGGAGGGTAGTTTTAGATTATTCCGATGATGAGTTTGAAGATGCAGTCAATCTAGCATCACCAGAACTTCCAAAGGGCCAAAGCAGTACAGCCTTGGTTTTGGAGAAGCCCCACTTCAAGAAGCAAGCAGAAGATAAACCAGTGATCAAGGTAGAGAAATCAACTGAAGGAGCACCTAATCAGTTGTTGAGAGATGATTCTTCAGTTGGAGAAGGCATTGACTCTAAAACTTCCTCTTTGGAGAAGATCCAGAGTGACTTCACCTTCTGTGATGCTCAGAAGGATACGGCTGCTGGTGCTGCTCCAAACTCCCCCAAAAGGAGAAAAGTGCTAAAGACACGGATTGATGAGCGTGGAAGAGAAGGTACTCCCTTGCTCATCCTTCTCAAATTCCAGAAAATCCTCCAAGAAATATGATGACTTGGATTTTTTGTTTTTTGCTTAAAAGCTCTATATCCTACCCGTTAAATCTTTGTATTTTGGTTATTTCTTCTTTGTTTTTGTTTTCCTTTTCTTTTAAATTCCTTTCTTGGATTCTTCTCTCTAGTTTTGAAATGTTCCACAAAACCTAATTTCTTGTTTTCCTTTTTTGTTAATATATGTCTTTCTCTCTGCTGCAGTAACTGAGGTAGTCTGGGAAGGGGAGGAGACAGAAACTAAGAAAGTTGAGTCACAGGATTCGAAAAAGAAAGCAGAAAATACTGCAGTTACAAATACTGTTAACAACAGGTCAAAACTATTACATTATAATTTCACTTGCATGTATTCGGTGTATGCTTTGCCTAGTTGATTCTTGTTGTCAATTGCCATTTAGGATTTGGTGATAAAACTTTAGCGTGTACCTGGTAACTGCACTATTAATCTTGTCTCGTTCATTCAGGGCACCTCTGACTAAGAAGTCTCCAGCAGCAGGAAACGGTGCTCCGTCTAATCCAGGAAGCAAAGCAGGGAACAAGAAGGGAGGGAACAAGGACCCTAAACAAGGCAACATTCTATCATTCTTCAAGAGGGTTTGAGCAAACCAACTAAATATGAATACGTCATCTGATAACCTACTTTTATTTTCGTCTTTTTGCCCCCTCTTCCCTCTTTTGTGGTTTTCTTTTTGCATATTCCTTTTTGGCGTTGTGAATGGAGGATTAGGGCCTTGAGGCAATCGATATGCTAAACCTTTTGTGTTGTATGAAATCAATACATGTTTATCATTACTAATTGCTCACGTGAAATCTCTTCTGCCAAATATTCAGATGTAATTATTACAGCATAATGAGAAGCTCGAATGGCAATTAGAACCGTATGCAAAGGCAATTTTAACAAACACTAAAGCCCATAAACCGTACAAAGAAAGATTGACCAAAGATACCTGTCTGCATCAAGGAAAGACGCTCGCACATCCCCACTCGTTTAGCATTACCAACGCTCAACAGTGGTGAAGTCATAGAAGAAAAGAAAAGCACTCAGCAGTAGAAACTGAAGCTTACCTTTTCGATTTGCCAAAATTACACCCATGATCTCTCTTTTTTTTCTTGCAAAAAGTAATCAAGTTCTTTAGCTTTTACTCCATGCCTGAAAATCCAATAGCATGCATAATTCATGATGTTCTGCCCCTAAATGCAGTAAACTAAGAATGTTTAAAATGCGTTTCCCTTAAAAAGCTATTAAATTGATATTTTTTTTAATACTTTTTAATATTTTGATGTTTTGAAATGAAAAATAAAGAGATCTAAAAAGAAAAATCATTTTGATACGAATTCCAAAGTTATTCTAGTTTGAAAAACTATAAAATCCATAAACCAATCAAAACTCCTTGAAGCCCCATTTCTGAGAGAACTCATCATCATATAATAAATTTCAACTCAATAATATGGTCAAGCACCAAACAACACCGCCCAGTAGCCCAGTAGCCCAGCAACCAACCTCTGGCTATTAAGGTTTTGTGAACACATCTTTTCACTAAATACAAACAATTGTTATGCTGTTGTCAGTTAACGACAATAACTTACAGCACAGCAGGAAAATCTAGTGGCAAATGTAAAGAAATAAAATGACCCAACTTTTTGAAAGGCATTTTTGGAGATAATTTACATGATTTACATTCAATCCGTGCACACACAGTGCTAATTGATCTCTGTTCTCTGTTTTAAGTTTCTCGGATCAAATTTGTTGGCTCACTCAAAACATACTTGGGTAGTTCATACTTTGCACCTGCGGGAACATTTTGAATACAACATGAAAGTAAGAAATATATCAAATTTGTATCACATACATGGAAAGACCAACATTAAATACACTTTAGCCGCATAAGAAAAATTTAGAATACTCTTATGTGGAAAAGTAAGAAGTCCGTAAATTCTGGTTTTTGCAAACAAAAAAATCACCACTTTTTTTAGAGAGATTTGGTGTTGAACACAAAAGGTTACGCAATAAGGAATTGAAGGATTAAGTACCTCTTTCATCATAGCATACTGTCAAATCGGCATTTTGAATGATGACACCAGCACTGTCCACAATTGCTTGTGCAAGGGATAATTCAGCTTCGGCAGCAGCTTGAAGAGCATCCCAAATCTCTGGCATCCAGAAAATTGGAATCTATATCTCAGAATCAGATACAATAAATGATTGGAAAGCATATTATAAGCAATTTTTTATAATGTGAAATTAACCGGATCTTATTTTTTGTCCTAGAAAATTCAAAACCTTTCATCTTCATTCATAACAACTTTTAGCAAGACTAGATAGATAGTGAGACAGCATAATGAACATCTGATCTTCATATTTGATAACTTCTCTTCTATCCCTTTTTTTATCAACTGTGGAAAGCAAACACAGCTACTAATCACTGAAGTGATAAATTTAATCTTCATATGCGGTAACCTCCCCTCTAAACCCCAATTTCTATAACACAAAAAAAAAAAAAAAACTTTCACTGACCACTGAAATGATAAAATGCTGATTCAGTAATAGTTAATGATGTTATGATAAAGCCTTGGAATGTGACAAGCTAGGTCGGCATGTGGTTGATATCGTCACATGTACCGTATCAGTATGACAACTGTCTGATATAGAGACACAAGTCTGCAGTAGCTCCAGTCAAAGTTGCCTACAGTAATTTTTTTGGGGTAACCTGTACAGCCTATATAGCATATTCAGGTCCAATTACAACTTTTACTTGATCCTCAAGGCACAGTTGCCACTAAATAAAAATCCTAGGAATTGTCATTTCAAATTCTTTACTAGTGCCATCCATTATTCCAAAACCATCCTATCGCTTGCTTCCTTTTTATTTTTCGTTTCTTTTGTCAATGCTAGAGATAATTTCTACTCAATTGAACGTATCCTAAATATAGACTAGATAATAGAAGCATATGTGGTAGGCTTTGCAAGCTGCGTTAAGATTCTTAAGTAGCAAGTAAAATATTATATGAGAGAAGAAATAGATCTTGTGCAATGGCAATGGCAAAAACAGTATTAAGGAAAGTAGAAACCTAATCTACAAAGCACAGCACCAGCAATGCCAATGGCCAAACTGTCGTCAAGGAAAGTGGAACCTTAAAATTACGAAGCACATCTCCACTCTGAAGTAGATTCTAAAATTTTCCAATATTCCTTGTACATCAACAGAAAGGAGCCTACTAATTATAAATCTATAAATGAACTATCAAGAATAGTCCTTTCAAAATCTTCATGGATACTGCGGCATAATGATACCCTGCCTCATTACGGGTCAAAACGTAAAGTTCAGATCAGCAGATTAATGTTTTAAAAATAATTATGTGCTCGAATTACGCACGCTGATTGCTTGATTAGAGACATGACAGACAATTCATGGGTAATAGCTAATAACTGATAGGGGAATCTAAATCAAACATCCCTTCAGCTTGAATATTTTATGTAGCAAAGCAATTAAGAATAGTTTGCAATTGTTTTCTTTATGTTCATTCCTAAACATTCAGCGACTGTTATTGATGAACACATATGTATCACAGTCCAGTCAGTGTACTGTGGTGGCAATTTCTGAGGTTCTTCCCAAAACTCCCTCTATATGGTTTCCAATAACTTAGACCTGCACTTCTCAATGTAATTGCTCTCAAGGTTTCTTACTTTTATTCTGTATTTCAATGTCACTCTGGATTTTTTTTTTTTTTTACTTGGGAAAAAAAGGACAGATTTCACGTATTCAACAAAAGATCAATTAGTATCTTCTTCTCATTCCTAAGATAAATTCAATCATTATAAAAATTAATATATTACTCAACCCAAGGTTAATTTCTATGAAAATCCTAGTGAAGAGCCACAAGTGGTATGACATTCCAGAAAAGGTACCTTTCCTTCCACCATAGTGAGGCGAAGTATCCCAAAACTCCTCACGCATCTGTAAAAGCTGAGACTTTGTAATAGGCTGAGGATGCTTCCAAGGTTTTGGCTTCCGTATTTTCTTAGCACTCCCTGTCATAATAACAAATATGACATTCGTCTCTGTTAATTACCATGATTAAATAAAGAATACATAAAAAACTGGTTGGCATTCAAATATTTCTCTTCATAACTACTGTTACCTAACATTCATCCCTTATTAATGGAATCAAGGAAGAGATAGAAAAAGGCATGTTATGACTATTATGCATATGACATACCATGCCACAAAGTACACTGAAATATATATTTAAGGAAAAGAAAAGGTGCTTTACATAGGATTGCTGGTTAAATTTGAGTGCTCTGGGTTCATTTTTTACATAAAAGTGGCAATGTAAAAAAGCAGATGGCAAGGAAATATTCTAGAGATAAGATTCAATTCTCCTCCTCTCCTTAATTGTCTATCTAATCCTGCATCTTCAATAAAAAGGATAGCCTAGAAAAACAAAATAAAACATAGAAATTATAAGCCCACTGAAGAGTATACAGACAAATAAACACATACATGGAAACATAAGATCTCTCTCACACACAGACATGAACTTAAAAGATCAGCAAATACTCTTATGTTTAGATTACATAAATATGGTGACCAAAAGAAGCTTGAGACCACTGCGGAAATTTCCAGAAATCCGTTAAACAGCGGTGCATAGAAACTCGTGAATTGAAGATTTCACTATTCCAGCTATTACATGTGTCTACAGAACATACTTACCAAACATGCTAATTAGACCTCATTAAAAGCAAGCACATTTTAACGAAATTACAGTAATTAAAGCTTTTCAATACTTGCATAAATGGAAGCTAAGCTGGAACCGAAGCGGCAATCACATGTACAATATATTTTACAGTTGATATACAACTAGTACATCTGTTTGGTAATTCGATCACCTCATGTCCTAAATCCGGAAAATAATAAACTCGCCTATAACTGTAATTTGAAGCTAGTTAAAATGCCGCTCAAATCATTGATTGGTCTCAAACCTCTTGCATGATAGCAGGCTTAATAGATAACCCGAAAAGAATGAACCAATCATCCATAGTCCTTCAAAATCACACAGAGGTCTAGCACCGATAACAAATTATACTCATTCCGATTCATTGGATTTTATCAATTTAAAAATCCGTATTAAAACTCTTTACAAGAAAAAGAAAGCAACCACGGCATTCAGTCAAACATTCAGTTTTTGAATATGTTCCAAAATGAATGAAATCTTCAACTTTCTGTTTCTGTTTCGCAAAGAAATTAAATTATTTGTTTTTAATTTCAATAGAGAAAATCTCAAATTCACAAAGAGAAGCATTTTGACCTAAATTAAATCCTGATATTGAGAAATCTCACATTTAAGTAGTAATTAAATCTGAAAAACTATAATCACCGTCACCAAATCACTCTCTCTATCATCCAGGTTTCAGAAGTCACCAGTGCATTGTAATAACAGTACAGAAAACAGAAAACTAACAATCTTGTTAATGCAACAAATAACGTCCAAAATCAGTTACGATTAGTTTCTGCCCTTTTCTTTTTCCTTTTAATAATAATAAAAAAAATCCAAAACATTATGTATTCTTGATTAATTTTTTTCCTTGAGGTTTCTCGGCTGCCAAACAAACAAAGAGAATTAGAGGGGGTGAGAGAAAGAGAGACGATAGAGTGAGGTTACCGTCTGCTTTGGCTTGTGAGGATCCAGCACATCCCATTCTGTATTTGCTTTTTAAACACAAAAAAATCACTTCGATAAAAGAATTTTGTTTTCGAGAAGGAGAGCTCTTAGAGAAGCTTCATTGAAATGCAAGTCAAAATGAAGTTCCCTTCGGTCCCTGCTGGTTTCTAGAGAGTGAAACAGAGGAGTGAAACAGAGGGGTTTATATTTTTTATTTTTTTTTGAGGGGAGGGAGTGGGGAGATGGTATTTTATTTATATTCAGCTTCCGGTGAGAGCTGTGTGCGGTTATTCCGGTGAGGTTTGTAATAATGAGGGTGATATGTGAAAGAAATTAATTAAGAGGGTTACCTTAATTGTGGATGATGATTGCTTAATTATAAGATAATGTTTAGAGTGAGAAGGGGGGTTAAGAGCGAAGCTGATGGTTGGCAGTCATGATCTTTGTTTGCTGCCTGTAGGTAATCTGTTGAGTAAGGGGCTTTTTCGGAATTCTCAGTTTCATTATAGGGCGGGTTGATTTTTAACGATATTTTCACTGACAACAATTGTCTGAACTCTTTAAAGAATATTTCGAGCACTCTAAATTTAATTTAATTTAATATTTTAATGAAATTTCGTGTGTAAAATTATTTTGATGGTAGAAAAAAATTGAATTTTAAATGAAATTTATTATTTAAAAAGTATACAAAATAAATCAAAGATCAATTCATATTATTTGCAATTTCAAAAAATATAAAAAATTAATGTTAAAATTAGTTTTTTCTCATAATATCTATCCACCAACCTTTGTTTTTTTCAAGACTTTTAAAGAAAAAAGATAAAAGTGATGATTTGTAATATAGAAAACAAAATAAATTGAATCTTTTTAAAAAAAAATATATGAATTCAACTAATTTAACAGTTAAATTCAAATTAAATACTATAATTAAATTCAATTATAGTAAATAATTGGTTTCAAACATGTTATTATAGATTATCCCATTAGCTATTACTAGATTGCATGTTCGCGCTATATTGTGAGGGACTAAATTTTTTTTTAAATATAAAACAAATATATATAGGTCTCAAGAAATTCTTTGACATTATTATTATACCTAAAAATATTGTCATTTTGAAAAAACAAATTCCCATCAAGATAAATTTTTATTGCAAAATAAAATGCTAATATGTGTGCTCAATAAACTAAATAAAAAATTATATGAGTTAATAAATGATAATAATTTTGTTGATTTAAATTAAAGATTGAGTTAGAAAGTTGAGATAAAGATGCATAATAAGATATTTGATATTATATTACGTGTAGCTTTTTAAAACATTTTATCTAATTATAAAACAATAGTTTTTTTTGTTAAAAATATAAGTCATTTTAAATAAGCACATAATTAGCATTTCTCAAGTTTAAAATCAATTTTCTTGTTAACTCATCTCTTGTGTTATTCTAGTGAACGCAATGTTTTTAATTGAAATTAATGTTTTGTTAAAAATATATATATTTTTTATAATTGCTAAAGCAAGTTTAAAAATATCAAAATAATATATTCATATTTTATGTGTGATTAAAAATTAAAAGAATTATAAATGTGATAAATCATGTTTAAAATCTATTTAATTTTTTTAAAAAAAAACTTGAATCAAATGTATTTAATTTTTTTAGAAAAATATTTGAAACAAATCTTCATGAACAATTTATTATTAGTATTATTATTTTAATATCATATACATAATAATTGAAAAAAAATTAAAAATCAAATAACAATTTATAATATTATTTAAGAATTATACAAAAACAAAAAGTAAATGAATTAATATAGCATTTTGAGTGCAAAACAAATCAAAGGAAAAAAAACCAAAAACATAGAAAAGGGTTAGATCCAGCAGCTAGCCGCTTGTCCAATTTCTATTTTTTTCGCTTTATAGCCCGAGTTTTCATTTGTATGTTGAATTGTTATTATATGTATAAGGAAGTCCAAGCATTAATCCTGCTACAGATGTACAACCATATAATAATCCATGTACTGAGTTAAAACCTAAATCTCAAGTATTATATTAGAATTAAACTAATCTAAAATACAGTGATACCTTGCACTAAACCTATTATTAATAGATTTTTATATTTGAATCCGTGAGATGATGATTTACATAGAGTGGTGTGGATTTAATATTTGATAAAATTAGTGTTTTCTAGCTACATTTGGTAATATACTTGAACTGCTTCTTTCAAAATAAGACATTGATTTTAATGATATAGGTATTCATTATTATTTTTATCATAATTATAAAATTTAACTCAGTCTGTCGAGTTAATTCAGGATATTTGAGATCTAAAATTTAACCCAAGTTGAGTTATTAGTTAAATCGATCGAGATTTTAAAATGATAAAACACTTATTTGATTTGATAAGATTTTGAATAAAAAGAATAACTTGGCTAAACTTGATCGAGTCAACTATAAGTCAATTAAATCTTATTTGATTAATAGTTTTTTTTTGTTTTTTGAATCAATTAAATGTGTAGAGATTAGAAGTTATGTTGAAATTGATGCATGTCATTGACTCATCCATTGATTTGTAGATATACCTAATAATCAAAATCTTTTTCCGGATCAATTTTCCAAAAACTATAATTTTTATTGACTTTTTAAATCAGAATAGCATTGCCCAACTTTTACACGTTTCATTGGAAAGAAGTAGATGGATACAGTGGAGGCATGAGAAAAACATATCAAGTGGTCAAAATAGTGACGTTAGTGGATATTTTCTGGTCACTTCACATGGCAGCCGGGAAGATTTTGACCTGCGGCATGGCTCGATGCGAAAACCCAACAGCGTTTTACAGTTATCTATCATGGCACACTTGAAAAGTATCCGCCACTGTGCCACCTTGGAAATGACGAACCCTGCAAAAGGGTTCTGGGCTGATAGATTTCTCTTTATCACGTGAATTCCTTGATTTCCACTAAAATCTCTGGGAAAAATGCTGATAGACATCACATCAGCACTAGCTCTTTCGATCTTCTTGTTTTGTGTCACCGTCCAAATTCCAATTATCAATCCCACTTTCCAGTCGTTGCTATTTTTTTAATGAATCCACTTTCAGTGATGCAAGATAAGTCGAGCTCTTATCTCTCACAAAGGAACTTATCCTAGTCAGTCTGAAGCGTATCACATGTTGCGAATGAAAAGTTTTTTTTTTTATTTTTAAATTAACATAAATATTCAAATCAGTTTATGCACATTTTAATTAATTTTACGGGTTTTAAAATTAACAACTATATAAACCTTCAAGAACCCTAAAATTTATAAAACTTAAATAATAATAAAACAAACTCAAAATCTAATCAATTAGCTTCTTTCTTTTTATTGCTGTTAACCTTCATTGGGATTGAAAAGGGGGGGAAAATGGTGTAAACAGTTGTTCCCATGCATAAATCTTGCAGTCCAACTAAACAAAGTTATCATCTCTAAACACAAGAATCCCAAGCCCATTTCTTTTTGTGTTTAGATATCATAAATAAATAAAAATTATTTTAATATATTTTCAATTAAAAAAACACTTTTAAAAATTATAAATACACCTTCGGTGTTCATAAGCTTATCCTTGTATGATGATGAATTGTTACATGATGCCGATGCCAATGCCAGACTAATCCCACCCTCTAAATGCGATACTTCAAAATAATCTAGAGTACAAGCATATACTA
>Ga0307517_10007714_pt1 | contig 15624 bp, 18 predicted proteins | sample 23_EM_MG_FD_194515 | JGI IMG/M metagenome (GOLD analysis project Ga0307517, IMG submission 194515) | Populus trichocarpa ectomycorrhiza microbial communities from riparian zone in the Pacific Northwest, United States - 23_EM | ecosystem: Host-associated > Plants > Roots > Unclassified | place...
AATGGACGAGTATGTGTTCTCTGGTCTGGAATTCTTCGCCGCATGGGCAGGAGAAGTCTTCTTCGGGGAAGAACCTGTGACGGAATTCACCTGTGTAGCCATGGTTAGTTCTGCACTGGATTAAACGGCCGAAAACTTCTCTTTGCGTAGAGCTGAAGTGTTTGGAGGGTGAGGTTGAAGGGGGGAGTTTCTCGGGTTTCCTCCCTCCAGGTCCCAAGACAACACAGAGCCATCAGGAGTCGACATGGTGAGTCGATCCGTAGTTAACCTGAGGAGATGAATGGGATGAATATGAGTCTCTGACTCCCATAAAAGTTCGTGAGCGACGTTCCAGAGGGATACATGACCGCCAAGCGTGGATGCTGCATATAAAGTACGATCAGGAGAGTAACAAGCAGAGACTATGGAAGGGTTTCCCTCGAGTGAGATCATATGCGGCAAAGGAGGGGCAGTGTGTTGGGAGAGGTGTATGGTGGTGATCTGCTCTGACAGCTCTGACCATTCTTTGTCCAGGAATTTGGACCAGATGCGAATAGTCTCGTCTTGACTTCCTGATATCAGTTGACAACCGTCTCGTGAGATGGCAACGGATGTAATGATATCGGTATGGCCTTGTAGTGGAGGCTGACTGAGTTGGCCAGAGTCGCAATGCCAGATACGGATACTGTCATCGTTGCCTCCAGAAGTAATCCATCGTCCGTCGGGAGAGAAGGAAACTGACCGAACTGGATCCGTATGCCCTGATAATTCCCAAATCTGCGTGTAAGTCACTGTATCCCACAGTCGAATGCTCTTATCGTAACTTCCCGAGGCAATGCGAAGGTTGTCACACGAGACCGCGACTGTGGACACAGTGAATGTGTGGCCTCCCATCAAGGCAATACGACGGCGAGTCTTGACATCCCAAACCTGTACGGCGCAATCCACTCCTGCTGCAATGCGACCATCATTGAAGAGATTAACAGCGTAAACGTTGCCACCAGCGTTGATCGGTGAGCCAATTTGTGTGCTAGACATAAGATCCCAGATGCGGATCGTTTTATCAATGCTGCCTGAAATAATCAAAAGTCCATCCGTACAGACAGACCATACAATGTCAGTGTGTCCCAAAAGTGGACAGCCCGCTGCATGTCCTAATTGGCAATCCCACACACTAATCCACATTTCCATACACAATCCATCGAGAATCTGGCGAGAAACACACAGAGGGCCCCAAATTGGAATGTTCGCGGAGTGGTTCACAAATCAATTTATGCGATCTGCTATCCCACAGGCGGACGTCTCCCCCATGATTCCCAGAAGCAATTAATCGCCCATCCATGGAAATCGCAAGAGACGTCACAATGCTTCCTACTTCGATGGTAGAACTGTGACTGAAATGAAAGGATGGAGGTGGAGGAAAGCCTTGACGTGGATCGTACATGTGCGTTCGATAATCCCCAGAAAAAGACACAACATCTTGTCTCAATGCCGAAGCGAAAATCTTCGGAAAAAATAAATCAACGTCACCAAAGATAGCGACCCCTGACGCTATTCCATCGTTGGGCAAGTGACGTGACCAATTTTGTATCGCATAGTGCACACTGCCAGGCGGTATCCTCGACCGATTGTCCTTGTTCCTTAGTCTCGAAACTAGCCGCAGACACTTCAACGCAATTTCCACATTAATAACATCAAGGTCAATGCGGAATTGTTCATCGGCTTCAGCGCTCGTTATAAATTCCACAAACGACTTGTGGAGCCGGGGTATTGTGTCCTTCGTGATTTCGCCTGTCCCGGCCACCAGTACCGTCCGCAGGTTGGTAGCGAAGTGAAGAACGTTATTGATTGGGTCGGAGGTGGATGTATGTCGTAAGTCAAGCAGTACACCAACATCCCCAAGTGGCAATGGTTCTTTCAAGGCAATGATAAATCCTACCACCCACCGGAATGTTTCATGAGCCCATGCATTCCGACTTGATTTCGCATTCGACATGAAGGTGAGGGTCAAAATCGTCTGATACAGATTGTTGACATCGTCCATCCCCTCCGCACTGATTGCATCCAGAAGACCATCCAGACAATCATGTCCATACAATCGCAGTTGTTCTTCAAAGAATCGTACGACGGTAACGGCCCAGATAAACAATCCAGCTGCTCTGTGGCACAATTTCTCAAAACGCTCTCGTCCAGGCCAGACCTGCCCATTCAGATCCCACTCTTCAACAAGTCGTTGCAGATTCCTCGAGAGATATCTTGACACGTCTTCCATGCACAAAGGATCGGAGGTGTTCAAATGCAGGTGCACCACATGGTCCTTGTTGGAGTGCAGGGAACGGTAAAATGGTTTTGTAATCTCGTCATCCGTCCGACTCGATATAAATACCTTCGCGTTCGGGTGCTTCATTTCCTTGAACAACTTCGAAAATATTGTTGCCGTATCCTTCAAGCTCTTCCGAGTCGTTTCATCCAGTCCATCAATCACGATCACCACAGGCTTTCGTCTATCCAGGTCACAAGCAACCTCTACAACCTGTACAAATAGGACGCGAGCCTGATCAAGTGACATCCCATCTAATAACGACGGTTTTGCTCTCAGAATTTCGTAGATAGCTTTTTCGACGACTTTATTTGAGGAATGCTCTGCGATCTGGTGGGCAATCGAAGGAAAATATACTCTTGGGTTCGTGGTCGCCTCGTTGTTCCGATTGATGAAGAATTGGGCCCATAGGGTGCCTGAATCTTTACAATACCGCGCAAGCGAGGCCGTAATGGCTGATTTGCCACAGCCAGGATCGCCCGTCATCCAAAAGAAGTTGCGGCTTTCAGAAGAAACGTCATTGACCCAGGTTAGAATGTCCGCGAGGATATTGACGCGGGTATCTTGGTCACAGGGCGGCTTGCCTTGGTCGTCATACGCCGTTCGTCGGAGCGCAATATCGGGGTTGAGTGTTTTCTCCAAGTACCGGCGCCGTTCGTCTGAAAGTTCCCTTTCAATGAGATGGTCCAATATTTTGCCCTGAAAGTGATAAAAATCAGACTCTAGGATGTTAGGGCATATTGGACTGGAATCTTACAAATTGGCATTTTGTGTATCTCTTAATTGTTAAAACTTCTGTCAATATCTCGTCTATACCCATCGCTACATTAATATCCTGCATCGCCTGCGTACTGGTGTCAAGCGAAATCACCAACCTGTAAGGAAACATACCGAGAAGAGTTCCCTCGCTTCCGAAAGTTTTTCCTTGAATAGTTTGATTTCGCCGGAAATCGCAAGGCCGTTCACGATTGACATCCACCTTTTATCATTCTACACAAGCAGATTAAAAATTATCAAACCGATTGTCGAAACAGATGTCGTACCAGTCTAGCCCATCCCCATTTACAAATCTCGTTAATCAAATTCCTATTTCATTATAAATACCCTAGAAGGTTGGACGGTAGGGCAAAGTACGCACCGTACAGCATCCAAATTCTTTCTAGCCTGATTTGTAAATCTCTTCTTCTTCGCCGATCGAAAAGATGCCTCAATATTAGAGAACCAAGTCGACACCTGCATCGTGAATTCGTACACTTCTTTTTTCGCAGACGCGATTTCCTTCACATACAATCGTGAGTGCCTGGAGCATGAGGAGAATGGGTATTATACGCGCAGTCCCAAGCTGTAGTAGGTGTGCTAAACCGTGGACGATACTACGTGCTGGGAATGGTGAATCCGGGATGACCTCCAGGAACGGTTTTCCCGTTTTGATAACATTGTCTACCTTCTCAATAACGTCGACTCTGGATGGTCAATTTCCCATTCTTCCATTTGTTTAAAGAATTTATCGAGTTCCCAGTTTTCATCCCATGGTGGCTGATACCTGCAGATAAGGGTGTTATAGAAAGGTTGATGAAGAGGTCGTTCGAACGTACTTTCCCGTTACTCTATCCCAATGATCTGACAAGAATTCGAGGAAGGTACGATGTTTGCGTGGCATAGTGGGTTGGAAGCGGTCACCGCCGCAAAAGGCAAACACATGAGGAATATAAGTAACTTATGAGCGATTTTCGTCGTATATTGGAGGGCTGGTCCATGCTGCTTGGATTGTCTATTTACACAGTACTTGTGAAGGAACCGAAGAGATGGTTCGAAGTCCGCACTGCTCATCACAAAAACTAACCGTAGAGTCTTCCGACAATCTACTCGACAATATCGCAACTTTGACAGCCAGGGTGTACCGATTCAGAGCCCCAGAACAATGCAGTGCTCTCCACGATGGATGGTATCCCCACTACACTTAAGTGGCAGAATTCTGTCCCTGCCATTCCTTGACTAGAGCAGTACAAATAGTCCCTTACTCGAGTTGCTTCCGAGTCCTGTTTGTCCCTCACCTGGACCACTGCCACCATCAAATGATAGAAGTAGATAAGTACGACCTAGAAATCGGAAGGATAAATAAGCATGCCATGAATGAAGGTGCGATGAGTGAGATGCCAGCCGGCCAGAATTGTTATAAGATGTGGGGATAAAGATTTGTCCCGTCGACGGCGGTGAATGCGAGAAAACACCCTCAAAAGGTCATGATGGCCTCGTAGACCGTCATTTCGCCATTTCGAGTAGTGTGGACAGGCGGGATTTCCATCGAATTTTGTCCAGTTTCAGCAGTGTGTGCATCGTGATGAAGAGACGAATCCCGTCTTCATTATCGGGAGTAACAGGACATCTTGAATATGTTTTTGAGCACTCGACGAAAAATAGGAAAGTTCATGCCCATCAACCATTCTGACAATCATCTTCAACTTGAAAGGCTTAAGATTTTTTTCGTTCCAACCCTTTGAACAATTTAGAAGGCGTGGTGGTCATATCCTACAAATGGACCAGAAAAGTAAATATTGTAGCTAACAACAGTTCAGCACCTAGATCTATTCAGAAAGGAAATGGCGACACACCAGCTATGAACAACCGATGAACTCAGGCGAAGGGATGAAATTCGCAGGTGTCGTGTGCACCATGAACATGCCCCTTGAACAGAGGTGGCTCCTTCGGATCCGTGAGGACCATCAAGTCGAATCTTGAAGAACTGCCAGATGAACCGCCGTTTTATTCGATACAGATCGTGCAAAGTCGGTTAAAGTCACTCTTCATGGCTGGGTTGCAGTAGTAACGAAACAAAACCAGTTTAGGAGACCATTTCGAGCATACCACAGAGCAATTTCTTGCCTAACCTAGTAAAATGAATGCGGTGTATTGAGCAAGAACAATGGCAGTGTTGGTCGTCAACAGATAAGGTGGATCAACCCAGGATCAACCAACCATCAACATTAAGGGTAGGTTTCGGCCACAAAGAGGCAGAACTCTTGCGTAACTCCTCCACCTTCCGTCACTTCAACCAGCGTCGTCAAGGTCATCTGAAGACCATAGAACGGCACCACTATCGCCGAGTAAGTCGGAGAATTCTCTGCAAATACCACCCTGACGGGCATACAGAACACAATGTTGAATGCTCGCAGCTTGAGGCTCATTTTGTCTTCAAGGAGTTCCGCAAAGCCGTCCTCTTCTGCCTTGTATTCCATCTCCAACCGTCGTCGATTTTCCAGCAGCCCTCGTACGTCGACTCCATTATCTTTTCCTCATGATTTAGGTTGACATAACATACAACCCGGTCCTCTCCTTGTCCCTCTCTGCGCCTCCCAACTCCTTGCTATACAGACAACATGGCTGAGCCCTTCAAAAAGATCGTCGTCGCGAACCCTGTCGTCGAACTTGACGGAGACGAGATGACTAGGATCATTTGGAAGAAAATCCGCGAGGAGGTCCGTACCCCTGATCAATCCCCTCACGTCTCAATTGTCCTCACACCGCGAACCATAGCTCATCCTACCTTATCTCCAAGTAGATCTCAAGTACTACGATCTCGGACTGGAGTATCGCGACCAGGTAAGTTTCAATCCTCAGTGTTTATCTGTCATTTCATCTTCGTCGCAGACAAATGATCAAATCACGATTGACTCCGCGAATGCCATCTTAAAGCACCAAGTGGGCGTCAAATGCGCGACAATCACGCCAGACGAAGATCGTGTCAAGGAATTCAAATTGAAGCAAATGTGGAAGAGTCCGAATGGGACCGTATGTCCTACTTTTCATCTCCGTACCCTGTTGTTCTGAAATCAAATCTTAGATCCGTAACATTCTCGGTGGTACCGTTTTCCGGGAACCCATTGTCCTCCAGAAGATCCCAAAACCTATCCCAGGTTGGGTAAAACCAATTACTATTGGTCGCCATGCCTTTGGAGATCAGGTATGTCTCCAATCCCTTTTCGTTCGGATTTCTTCTCATGCATGAGAACTCGTCAGTATCGTGCGACAGACTTTGTAGTCCCAGGACCTGGGAAACTCCAACTAGTTTATTCCCCTGCCGACGGCAAGCCAGCTACAACATTGGACGTGTTTGACTTCAAGGGGAAAGGTGTAGCGTTAGCCATGTACAATACGGATGATGTGAGTCCATCGTATTCCATTTTCGCTCGTAAATCCTTACAGTTTCTCAAAAAGTCCATCGGTGGCTTTGCACATGCTTCATTCAAGATGGCGATTGCGAAGAAGATGCCTTTGGTCAGTCCACCTGCTTGTAATTAATCGCCGACAAGTCCCCGATGTTGTGATATTAGTTCATGTCTACCAAGAACACAATCCTTAAGAAATATGATGGCCGCTTCAAGGACATCTTCCAGGAAATCTATGATTCGTACGTTGAAATATCCCCTCACCTCTTTCCACATCTCAAGCACCCACAGGACGTACAAATCACAATTTGAATCCCTCGGGATCTACTACGAGCATCGCCTCATCGACGATATGGTCGCACAGGCCATTAAATCTTCTGGGGGCTTCGTCTGGGCTACGAAGAATTACGATGGGGACGTTCAAAGCGATATTCTGGCCCAGGGATTCGGCAGCCTTGGAATGATGACGAGTGAGTTACTGACCCCAGATGGGAAGATAATCGAAAGTGAAGCAGCACATGGTAATTGTTTCACAAAACTCATATACTTCAAACTCACATTTCTTCATTAGGAACCGTGACCCGCCACTATCGCGAATACCAGAAGGGAAATGAAACGTCCACAAACCCAGTTGCTTCTATATTCGCGTGGACGCGGGGTCTCCTCCATCGTGCCAAACTTGACGGGAATGAGCCACTTCGGCAATTCTGTCTGGACCTCGAAGCATCCTGTATAGAAATTATCGATAAAGATGGTATTATGACGAAGGATCTTGCCCTTGCCATTCACGGAAAGGACATGAAGAGAGAACATTGGGTAACTACTGATGTCTATATGGATGCTGTGAAGGTAAGAAATAAGTGGCACACCTGAACGCTTGCATCACCCTCATCTTTCTCTTTTGAACAGACATCCCTACAGAAGAAACTCAACATCCAGTGACGGAATGGGGGACTCTTGGATATTTTTCGAATATACAGTGGGCAACGTAAACGCATGCATCCCTTTTGGAGCATTGCACACCCTAAATGAATTATTAGCAGTCTAGAATCTAGAGCCATTCAGCGCAGGCCCCATTTCCGAGGCCATTCCGAAGTATTACTATCATGTCCAAATTATGATGATATCATCTTGACCAGCGCATATAAAAGTTGCTATTCTACTGAATACAATGGCCCCATACATCATGTCAGAACCTGCCATAATTCGCCCTTCTGAAGCACACACAACTCCTCCGAAGAGCAGCATTGCTTACCAGCCTTCTCCTATGACACCCATGTCTGTGGATCAAAATGAAGGAGAACCAGCTTCCAGGCTTCGAGGTGGTTGTATTCCTTGCGGGGTACGCATTTCCTCTCCGATCACCCTCGACTAAATCGCTGAATCCACTCATTGCAGGACGATGGATGGTGCTGCATTATTCCATGCTGTTGCTAATTTGTCAAATGGTCCTTTTGTGAGCTCTACCCGTTTCCTACGGCGTTGCTTTGCGGATTAATTTTTGTAACCCTTATGGTACTCGACCTCTTAGGCGAACATTCCTCTTTCCTTCTGTTGTACTATACTCTATTAAATCTATCGAGTCGAACCACAAAGAACCCACGTATATAGCTCAACACGCGAAATTCTGATGTTGAACGTTGAGCGAACAAATCATTGTTGTGTCCAAAGTTGAACAAATAATCATCTCATTCTCATCCTTTCATCACTGACTTCTGTAATGGATGGTTTGGCTGATGGAAACGTAACAGAGGTGACAATGGATCCTACCTATTTCCTTCGATGGGATTTCATCGTCTTGAGGGTGATTACATATGTAATCTTTTTTTCTGACACAAAACCGATTATTTTAGGTTGAAGATACACTCTTCAGGATACCCAGAAATTTGCTCTCGACTCATTCGCATTATCTTAGAGACCTATTCGAGTCACGATCCACGGAAGGATCCAGTTCAGCCAATCCATTCATCATCGATGGCGTAACAGTGGAAGACTTCCGTCGCTTTCTACGAATAATCCTCCCTTTACTGAATTCGTGAGCAAGCACGATTCTCTACCCTTGACATATCTGGCTAATGAAGATGAATTTTTGTAGGGAGACATTTTGGACGAAGGCTGAGTGGATTTCAGTTCTCAAGATATCGACACTCTGGCGTTGCTTGAATCTACGCAAAAATGCGATTTCCGAACTCGAATCTGACCGGCCTGCCATGAATCTCACCTCCTTGGAAAAAATTTTACTGGGACGAAAATACTCTATATCTAGCTGGGTTGGGGACGGGTACACAGCGATATTGAAAAGTAGAAATATCATCACAGACGAGGAGATGCAGTCAATCGGTAATCTTGACTCATTCAAGCTCATGCGCATGATCCATCGCCAAACCCGCACGGGCTTATATTCCGACCACACTGTATTGGCCGACAGTGTAAAATCTGAATTCCGAGCAGAGCTGCAATCAATTGCTGCAGCTGAAAAAGCATACGTATACAAGGGGCCCACAGTAATTTGAACGTGGAATACTTTATTTGCAATTCGGCTGATTTTGAGGTGTGTGAAATTGGACGAGCACTGCGAAATTTTTGCCTCCGTTCGCAATGCGCATTCCAAGCAGATTTGCGATTGTCGCAAAAGATCTATGTAATTGTAAGTACGTACATATGTAAGCTTCACATTTTTCGATAAACCCCTTGCCTCTTTCTGACAAAGTGAGCAGAAAATCCAAAAGAAGGCGGCCTTCCAAGTTCCTGCCGACGACTCCAGAAGACAGACCAGACAGATATCCCACACAAGGCTCGCACTCCGAGCCCGACACTCTCAGAATAGGCTACCAACACGTCTCCAATGCCCTCGCCACCCTGTCATATGATTGAGCAGGGTCCACCCCCAGTTTAAATGGGCATTTGGCAGTCATCGCACCCTCGATTTCAGCGGTCTCTCCCTGCCTTGGGGACAAAACACAGAAACCACGTACTGCGACTCCCTGCTGTGACTCCCGACCAAGTCCATCCCTTAACTAACAGCCACGTACCGAATTTCGCTGACCACCCGCCAGTTGGATTCAATAACGACTCGGAGGTCTGAGCAAGGGTCTGGCACGGCCGTGAATATCGTATCGACAAGCAGTTGCAATACATTAATTACCAAAATGGCGACCGTTTACCATGGACGTACGAACGTAACTTCCAGGGAGCCCATCCATGATCCATCGATTACTAGCCTGAGTACAAACTTGAAGCGTTTGATGGTTTGCGTCGGCCGGAATGATCATCTCCTTCGCGTACTGCAACGATCGGATACCTCATCGACCACTGCGTCCTCAAGGAAGACTCATACGCATACCTAAAGGTCACTCGTGCCAAGAATTCTATGACTCGATGGGAAGATCTTTTCATATAGGCGCTTGTCTCTTGCCCTCGTCGTTGACATTCGCATCGGTCTCGCACTCGTACGCGTGACAAATTTTACAAATTCAAATCCTCTAACACTAACTATAGTCTTCTTGCATAGAAAGGGCGATGGTGGATCCCTCCCACCCGGGTTAGCCGACCGCTTCCGCCGCCCAGGAGCATCTTATGAGCCTTCCGAGCTCCAGGCTCTCCTCCCCCACACTGAGTGCAAGTAGACTTACCATTATATATTGTTACTGGCATGCAAGGAACATAAGCACAAGATGCACGTTCCTCTCGTCCTCCACTCATTCTCCTCGTACCACAATCTCACTACTGATGTCCGAACTTGGAAGAGCCATCACTCCAACTTAACCTGCAATTGATCACTCCGAAACCTGCACGTTCGCCGTGGCGTTCTTTGTGGCAACGCCTTTGCTGGAAATGTTGATTCGTTTTCTGTTCACCCCACTTCTCCCTTTTCTTGTTTCTTACTAAATGTCTATGCTGTCTGTAGACTGCGCACCTTCTTTTATCGACTTAGTATCTTTGTCACTACCCTGAACAGTGAACCTTGTGCTCCTGTGACCCACTTATTTGATCCATAATTAATCAGCTGTGATTCAATGCCAGTGTTCCAAGTCTAATTGCTAAACTCTACGCAATATCCTTTCACAATCTAGACGACGCGAAGCGAAGAGAAACCGGTTGAGATCGGTTGTCTTTGACCAAGTTTTAACAATGCGATGGTTTATTTCAATCACAAACCCGTTTCATAGATGGCATTAAATAACCTACGAGTCATCCAGGGCAGACTCAGCACTTGAAAAGTATGCATGAAGTGATATTGGTCTTTACGCTGTCTGCGTGGCAGAACCTCGGGCCCTCAGATCGTGGTGACTATACTCATGTAGAAAATCAAGGGAACCGAATGCCATTTTTGGGGATCTGAGAAGTATTGGCCGTGTTTTGAATACAACATGACGAACGAAGAGTAATCCATGTCAAAGAGTTCGATATGTTAGGTTCGAGGTCGTGGCATTTACTATTTTAAACTCAGCTTTACCTCTACCTTCCACCATCATGACAAGTGTAACTCATCCTCCCAAAGCAATTACTTCACCGGAGAAATTCATTTCTTATCAGCCTTCTCTGAAGACACCAATGACCATGAGTCGAAAAGAGGACAAAGGACCTTTGAGACTTCGCGGAGGATGTATTCCTTGCTGCGTGCGTGGTTCTTCTCTCTGTTTTCTCCTACTGTCGAAGCTGAACCTTTATAGGATGGATGTTGCTGTTGCTTTCCGTGCTGTTGATAATTCAAGTAAAGAAATAAGCAAGTCTTTTATTTCTGCCTTCCCACACTCTGGATTAATTTTGTATCACAGTGTAGTCCCCCCCGATTTTCCGATTGTAACACTGTTAATCATCGTGCTCCGTTGATAGGTGAATGTATGGAGATATGTATTATGTACTCCGTGAAACTGAGGATGGCTTTGCTTTTGTGAAGCTCTCTTACGGGATACTGCTAGTTTGAAGTTGCAGAGAGCTAGCTGCGACTCCATGGCAAGCATCCTCACTGCCTAACTGTGGCTACAACCGTATCTCAATGGGCGTTTATATTTCAAGGGGTCCTAATCTCCATGTGCCATGTGGACAGACTTAGGTCGAGTAAGTGGGGTGAACGGATATTGAACCGCGGCATCAGTCAGTGGTCACCGAATTTGCCGAGACTGACGCCCCGACCACTGTCCTTGACGCCAGCCCAAGCTAATGCCGGAATCGACGTAGTCACAACTATGGGAAACGAACAGGTGCCAATTTGAGGGAGAGCCAAAGGACTAAACAAACCACGGTTCCAGTGTCTAATATTAATTCGCGAACAGTGCGAGTCCGCGTTCTTGACATTCGATATAGACTCGGACTCCGTAAGGCCGTATGGCGGGTCGTTCATCATGCTCAATGCTTCTTCATCGGATGGTGCCAACAACTGGTCCGATTTTTTCCCTAGAAAAGGGTTCCAGAAGGGATCAAGAGGATACCAAGCTATCTACAACCTTCACAACATCCACAAGAATCTGGGGTGCGACGTATGTCGTCCCTCTGCAAAATCGGGTTGCAGTTGGAACTTGGGGTGTTTTATCATTTAAAGGACCAATAATTAGCACAACCCCAAGGGGGACACTCTTGGTGAAGCTTCGGAAACCTGAGTCGGCGCTCTCGTTTATTTCCATATTAAAGTCACAAAGGCAAGGCTCTTGCTTGCAATATCTACGATCATGTAGTTGGTGGCACGTTCCAAGATACCGCGTATCTCTCCAGCTCCTTGAGAAACTGCAGCTCGATTCGTAAGGAAATCGGTTAGAGGTAAGTAAGAAGATGCACACCTTCTGCAGGGACAGCTGGTGGAATGTAATCTGTTAGATACGGACAATGAACTTCAGCGATATCAATACGATCGAAGTGGCCGGGTGTGCCGCAAACGATAAACACAATTTAGTGAAGGAGTGGCCTTGTAGCCAGAAATTATAAAAAAGATTCCAAGACGTAATACGCCACCTCGAGATCATGTCGGATACGACATGAAATCTAGGAACTTGCAGGACCTGTTTACTGACGATCATCCAGCACTGAGATATGAGATGAATCATAAGCGAGCGCGTGTTTCGAAACCCAGAGCTCGGTAAGCATAAGAGTCAGTGAATTTCGCAGTGGCGCAGAACATATTGACATAACCAAGTTTTCAAGCTCGTCTTCAGGCCTCAAGCTTGATGTCTCGACGTCCTTTGTTGACCACTGCGATACTACTTGTCGGTAATGTAGGGTCCGTGCCCTTGCCCTGAAACCCTTTTCAGATACCATGAAAGAGTCCAATTGCCTGATCACTATTCCGATAAACCGGCCGCAAATTCCCGATCACTTTCGACACACGATTATCAGCACATCTCAAAGATCAACCACGTAGCATAGGTCAAAGGGTTATAAAACATCGCATACATAAAGCTTCAATTCTCATTCAAAACTGTGATAGATAATCGAGAACTTCTTCTTCGAGTCCCGCAACCTCCCATGACTTTTGATGGTCTTGGTCGAATCGCGACCGTTTGAATCCAGAGGCTCCATGGTCACTGTGCGAGTTGGTTGTCTCTGGTTCGGAACGCGCACACGACGCCGATCGATGGAAGCCGATGGGCCAGCGACAGGCTGGAGAGAACTCGACGGGTGAGACTTCTTCGTATTTCGCCTGTTGTTTGGGTGTCAGACATCTATGAAGGGGCATGAATGGGAAAATTACCTCTTAGTAGGGCTTTTCTGCGTATCGTCGTCGTGCCCAAAATCCTCGTATCCGGGTGTCTCGGATAGGAATCCTTGCTGGGACATTGATTTTTTATTTTCAGCTCCTTCATGGTCTTTGTCGACCCTGTAGTAAGGAGCCTGCCGTATGCGCGATTTTTCGATGCGCTTCGGCCCTGCTGCTGCTGCATCTAAAGAAGTTTTAGTTGTCAGGTCATCTCGACAGCTGAAAAATTTCTTTACCTTTCGTTTGGGAACCTCCCGCCGGATACATTGACCCGTGTAACGGACCTCCGGGCCTAGGGAATTCCCCATCATCCACTTCCACTCCGTAAAAGTTGGCGTTGTAAGGAGGGAGTGGGGAATCCCGAGTAGGAGGTGCGTAGAATTGGGGGTCAACGTACCGGTTTGGCATTAGATTCGGCATCGAAGTGGAAGAGGAAGTGGAAGTGGAAGAGGAAGGGAGTGCGAGTGCCGGAAACACGAATGGCATCCCCGATAGTGGTATTGACGTAGTCAACGACGCCGTCGACGAATTTGGGATGGAGGGAGAAGTGACCGCCACTCCGTAATTGCCTCCAGACACATAATCTGCATCCCATGTAGGAGGCGCGTGGTAGTGGGTAGGGTTTGGATTCGGATTCGGCATTGCAAGCCAGTCAGCCGAAGTGAATGGAACCGAATTGGACGTGTTGTCCAGTGGGAACATAGGCATTCCGGACAGAGGTTGACTAGGCGTAAACAGCGACGCCGTCGAAGGTGCAAGGAATTGACAGTCCCACTCCTGTGCCTGTAAAAACATATCATTGGATGGAAAACCGCTGTGCAGCTGGTCGTCCATCTTTGCTTAGGAGCTACAGGATTAACTGCAGGAGGGGGGGAATGTTGAGTTTAACCTGCGATGGGCCTCTTTTAAGTCGCATGATGTCGAATTTGACTCCATTTAGGTGCACGATTTCTTTTCACACAGGGGGAAGTCACCTTTAAGGGGCATTATCCCATGATAGCTTTGCATACTAGCTTATCGTCTAGATGGAAAGACATCTCAATTGAAAACGTTGCATCGGGGTTGGAGAAGTTACTGCTGGCAAAAACAAGGGTTGATATTGCTCGTTTGGGACGGCAACGAGGCGTTTTGCTGCCGAATTGTCACCGTTCTTATTTTTTTTTTCATGACACATGGCCCGCTGGGGGTGTGGTGATGTGTGGGTCCACTTGATCGTTTCAGTGCCTCAAGTTCAAACTGATTCTTTATTGCCATTCCTTGTACTAATAATGAATATACTCGCAGAAAGCTCTGTAAAATCAGAGTCGAGACCACAAACGGCAATGTTTTTTTCCATCCTGAAGATCATCAGATCATTCCAAATCCGACTCTCATCATGACACTGGCAGGTCCACAGCCAGCAACTTACATTTCGTCATGTTGGTACACGTGGTTCGGCGATATTCAATTAACAACGCTACTGAAGCACTGAGGTTGTCTACCAAAGGCTCAGTAAACTCATGTTGCTCTGCGACTAGAGGCGTGTTTCGATCCTCGGTATAGAAAAACCGCAGAGGTTCACATCAATAGGCGGCCTGAAAGGCTGAAACCCCGTAACTTGACAGCTGGATCAGTTGACGTATTATGTACGTAAAACTCTGAAAGGAAAATTTATTTCATTGTCTTACTCCGCCATAAACAGACCCTTGAATTTCTTCAGACCAGATCTTCTCCAAGTGGGAAAACCAGCTGGACTCACTTCCAGTCCGCTGGGACAAGCTGCCTCATTCTAATCCTTGCGACCGCAATTCGGGCCCACGACTTTCAAACCCGCCTTTGTTTGAAGTCGCCAGTCTGACAGAGTAGGTCCGCCCGCGACGAAACGAATCGCCTGGTTCTATTTTCACTCCATTGTGCACTGCCCGCATGACGACCAATTGGCCAAACTGTTGCACTGTGGAATCTGGATCCCGCCAAAGTCCTGAAATTGACTCCGACTAGGACCGACATCCATCCATATGCCCTTTCATACCATTTTCCAGTAGTGCCACTGAAAAAAAAATTGGGGTACCGGGTATTAGCATAATTCACTTTCATCCCGCTTACGACTCTCGAGGAATGACGATACCAAACTTGATTTCGGGGCCTTGATGCTCGATTCCTTCTCCTGAGTCCAGGCCGGGAGGGAGCCAAACCTCCCCCTTCACCAACTTCCCCCCTGCAATGGGACGGACCCGACCACGCAAGCTACTTATTGTCGCCTTGCAGATTAACATTGCAGCTAGTGAGGCCACAAGGAACTATAATAGTTCTAAGCTTGTTGACGCATCAACCAATCTCTGGAGTCTAGATGGTCTCTGACTTCCAAGGCATCGCGCACCGGCATTCAAACACCCTAGTCAATTAATTGGATAGGTCGGCTACTCGATGAAGATGTGTAAACCGCGGTATTCTTTCAGAGCCCCAAATTGTCCCGGGTCCGACTCGGA
>Ga0307517_10007715_pt1 | contig 15622 bp, 12 predicted proteins | sample 23_EM_MG_FD_194515 | JGI IMG/M metagenome (GOLD analysis project Ga0307517, IMG submission 194515) | Populus trichocarpa ectomycorrhiza microbial communities from riparian zone in the Pacific Northwest, United States - 23_EM | ecosystem: Host-associated > Plants > Roots > Unclassified | place...
GGTATTATGCTTCACTATTTTTCTATATATGATACTTCCGGTTTAATGACTCAGGTTACGAGTTTGAAAAATTTATGTGGGTCAATATTTTTTTATTTGTTTTTTTTATTTCTCGTTTGACATTAGTATATATATATTTTTTAAAATTGCTTTTGTGGTTTTTTTTTGTTAAGTTATCCCGATCATATGACTCAAGTCATGAGTTTTACAAGTTAATCTAGGTTAACTTGCATCTTATTACCTGAATTACATGTCTATCGCATTACCTCAAGTTAACTCAGACCTTTCTCTCCTTTTATTTTTTTATCCAATTTCTTTCTTCTATAGATTTTTCCAGGTATTACAATTTATTTTTAATAAAAATTATTTTTTATTATTATTGTTATTTACTTTTTATCATATAATTAAAATAAAATCAATTTATTAATTCTAGTCAGTACTAAATTGTTAATTTTTCTTTTTTTATTCAAATATACCTACAACACCTAAATATTATTTTTTTACAAAAGAACAATATAGATCGGCGGAGTAACAAGGCCATGCCTAGTCACTTAACTATATAAGTGGTTTAATTTTATCATTAAATAATCTTTTATATCAATTTTATCATTAAACTCTTAAAAATTTTCAATCAAGGACTTCCATCCAATTTCAAGGCTTTTCACCTATATTTCCATCTCAACTTTACCATTGATTTTTATTAAAAAAATCGTTGTTATTTTATAAGAAATTTAATATTTTCCAAGTATTCTAATAGAAGTCTTTAGTTGAGAAATCAGAATAGTTTATAAATGAAATTGATAATACCCCAATATTTTGTGGTATATAATAATAAATCTTTAAGAACACGTATAGGGGTAGCAGAACAAATAAAGAAGTCTTTGGGGGCAATCCTGAAAAGAAAATAAACTTTTGGTCGAAGCCTTAGCTGAACCTATATTTACCCAAAAACCCTAAAGAAACCCAAAAACCCTTCAAAAAAGGTTTCTCCAGGGTTTTCAGGAGGCTGTCACCTTAACTCTCACATTCATTTCCACTATTTGATTTTCAATTTCTTCACCAAAAGCCTTAAGATCCATCCCCATCAGCCGAGGCCATGTGGGCTCTTCGTCGAGCTTCTAATCCTCTCAAGTAACTCTCTCTTTCTGTAACTTTGTTACTCTCTTTTTTTGGAGAATTATGTATTGCAATTAATATTTGAGTATGGATTAGAAATGGGTTTGTTTTCCTTTTCATTTGGTTACTAAAGATTTGATCTTTTTGATCACCATAAAAGCAAAAGGGAAAGTTCTTTTGTTTGCCTTTTTTTTAGTAGCGAGAAGGGGAAAACTAAGGATTGAATTTTTTAGTTTTTAATGGTCTTGTTGTTACTGAGATTCTTACAAGGAAGAGAAATGGGACCCCTTTGAATTAATTTAGCTGGTTGTCAGCGCAGTACTAGTTTAAACAGTTTTGTTTTATGGGTGGTTTTGGAATTCTGTAATTTCATGAGTTTGTTTGATTACAATGACTTAAAGCTGTGGAATAGGGTTATACTGTATGGCTAGTTTCATAAACTAACCCCATTTGTGTGTGATTTCCGGAATGGGAATAGAGAAGTGAAGAAAATTACAACAAGAGTTAAGAATGGGTACAGATCATGTGAAGAATGAATCTGTATCTGTTGCATCAGGTCTTTAATGTTCATGATATATAAGGGAATGTAGGATGTGATTGGGGGCTCAACGATCACTCCCACAGTCAGAACACAAGTATCTCTATAACTGTCCCACTCTCTATGCTTGTTCTGTTTCCATGAGAAGCTTGAAAATGCATTTCTTGTACTAGATTTTTTTTGTCTAGTCCGCTGGCTTTCCATTGATTTTATGCCGAGAGCAATTTTTATTTTTCCTTTACTTTTGGGTATTTTTGAGTGATAATTTTTTGTTGTTCTGTTTCCAGGTTCCGTGGATTGAGTGTTGGAACTTCTCGCGGTTGTTGTGCTAAATCAGAAATAGTATCTAGTTATGTAGAAGGCAAGGTTGTCACTGTCAAGTCTCCTCAACCTGTATCACAGAGTCCTCGATTTCACCACAGCACAAATGTTGGTTCAAAGTTCTATTTGGAAAAGCGTGGTTTTGCTTCGCAAGCTGGTGCTGAAAACAGTGGATTAGATGATGACTTGGAGGATGGGTTCTCTGAACTTGAAACACCAGCTAATGCCAATGAAAGCACAGTCAATGCATTGGCTGGAAATGAAGATCAGCTAATTTCTGAACCTGAGTTGTCTGATGATGACAATGATGATATTGGAGAACCTTCTCAAAATGCACTAGAACTGTCAGATAATGAAACAGACTCGGTGGTGAAAAGCTTGCCGAGGAAAAGGCCTACCACAGAACTATTCAACGCCATCGTCTCTGCTTCAGATGTTTCTGTTCAAAGTGTTCTTGACAAGTGGGTGGCAGAAGGAAAGGATTTGGACAGGTTAGAGATATCTAATGCCATGATCAATCTTCGCAAGCGTCGAATGTTTGGGAGGGCTCTACAGGTGATCTGACTTGATGCTATCCTTTCTTATAGCTGTCTTATGCATTTAACTGTCAGTTGTTTGAGGCTGTTACCCTTGTATACAATTTGACCTGGGGCATATTATTCACATGCGAGGTGGTTTGTGTGAGCATTTGTACTAGCATGCTGTGAGGAATGAAAATGCAAATTAAATTAGAATATGCTTTAGTTAATGCCTGTTGCACATGTTGGACGAGGAAGTTAAGTGCATGAAATAAAATAGGGATGTTTGCCAAGTGAAATGGAATTAATAATTGATGTTGTGTCCAAGAGTTGGCAGCAGCCATATGCAATTAGCTTCACAAATTAAACTGCAATGAGGCCATAAATTGTTTTCACAGGACATGGATTCCTTCCTCTCCTCTCATCATACTAAATTGAACACTTTAGAACGGTTGTAATTGGAGTGATCTTATCCTCAAGTACTTTTGCATGAAGTAGTTCCTGTAAAGACTTGAACTTTCACCAGGTAGTTGCAAATCCAAGGCAAACCATCATAATAAATAACACCTCCTTTTTACTACATGCACTTACAAATGAATAGGATTTTTTCATTACAACCTTTTCTCAAAACACCAGTTTAAATGGTGATTGTTCGGGTTTTGCTTGAAAGATTTATGAGTTTTATGAAGGCTTTTCCCCTTTTGAGCATTTTTATGGTTGCTTTTGCAGCTCTCAGAGTGGTTCGAGGCAAATAAGCCACAAGAATTTGTTGAAAGAGATTATGCTTCACGCCTTGATTTAATTGCAAAGGTGCGTGGTCTCCATAAGGCAGAGGTTTATATCGATAAAATCCCGAAATCCTTTAAAGGGGAGGTGATCTATCGAACCTTGCTGGCTAACTGTGTTGTAGACCATAATGTGAAGAAAGCAGAGGAAGTATTCAATAAAATGAGGGACCTGGAATTCCCAATCACCCCATTTGCTTGCAACCAACTGCTGCTCCTCTACAAGAGGCTTGACAAGAAGAAAATTGCTGATGTGCTGTTATTAATGGAGAAAGAAAATGTCAAGCCCTCTCTTTTTACTTACAAAATCTTAATAGACACCAAAGGTCAATCCAATGACATGACGGGGATGGATCAAATTGTAGAGACAATGAAGGCTGAAGGCATTGAACCTGATATCAGAACCCAAGCTATCATGGCCAGACACTATGTATCTGGTGGCCTCAAAGAAAAAGCTGAGGCTATTTTGAAAGAGATGGAAGGGGGCAATTTAGAAGAGCATCGATGGGCTTGCCGATTTATGCTTCCTCTTTATGGTGCGCTTGGGAAAGCTGATGAAGTGAGTAGGGTATGGAAGTTCTGTGAGAAAAGTCCCCGACTTGATGAATGCATGGCTGCCATTGAAGCCTGGGGACGGCTGAAGAAAATTGATGAAGCTGAGGCAGTTTTTGAGTTGATGTCAAAAACATGGAAGAAGCTTTCTTCAAGGCATTATTCTACACTTTTGAAGGTTTATGCAAACCATAAGATGCTATCCAAGGGTAAAGATTTGATCAAGCGAATGGGTGATAGTGGGTGTCGCATCGGCCCTTTGACATGGGATGCACTTGTAAAGCTTTATGTGGAAGCAGGCGAGGTGGAAAAGGCTGACTCTATACTGAATAAGGCTGTCCAACAGAATAAGATAAAACCAATGTATAGTTCTTTCTTAATTATCATGGAGCGATATGCAACGAAGGGTGACATACATAATGCAGAGAAAATGTTTCACCGGATGAGACAAGCTGGTTATCAGGCTCGAATTAGGCAGTTCCAGACTCTAATTCAGGCTTATATAATTGCCAAGGCGCCATGTTATGGCATGAGGGAGAGGCTGAAGGCAGATGGTATATTTCCCAACAAGAGTTTGGCTGCCCAACTTGCTCAGGTTGATGCATTTAGGAGGACAGCAGTTTCGGATTTGCTTGACTGAATTATTTGATGGCCCCTTTGCATGGATTACTTTCTTGTCAACTCTTTTGTCTTCTGCTCATAGTTGTCAGTTATTAGCAGGTGAAACATTTTTGATTGTTCATGCAGGCCTTTCTACTGCTAGTCCTGTCGTCCCGACAGTTGTTACCCATGGGAGTGTTTAATCTCATGCCTGTCTTTATGTTTCTTACGCGCTTTCCTCATGAATTTTTTTTTTCTTATTTCTAGTATAAATCAGCCGTGTGGTTGAGATTGCATTGCGGTTTGACCTTGATGCCTTGGCTATTGGCATCGTATACCATGCATCTCTAGCGCACTGGAACAAGTATAAGCCATTAATGTCTTGTTGCGTTAACTCAATTTGGATATCAGCGTATCAGCAACTGCTCTGTTAAGAAACTAAATCTCAAAAGTGGATGTGAGAAATTCTGGATATGAAAAGAACAAATAGGAGGATGAATAAGCGACAGATAGGTTATGTTCAGCCGTTATAGATCAGGCTGAAAAGAAACCCAGTGACAGGTTTTCTGCGAAACCGTCCACGGGAAGATTTTATGGAATAAAAACTTGACATTTTATTGACCAATAAGGGTTCTTCACATGCAGGTGAGTTGGAGGTAAGGATTCTCAAATCTCCATTGAATGTTGGTTAACAAAGAAGGTAGTCTTGCAGGTTGCAAAATGCTGGCAAGAGCACACTCGTCAGTAAAGTATTCATAAATCTTGGTGAGAATCCTCGAATCATGCACCGATTGACGTGTTGGAAACTAAAACACAGACACCTTTTTTGTGTCTATCTTTTATGTCATTACATACTCCCCTTCTCCAAAACCTCAAGCTTGAGTTTTTATGGCGTGGCGTGTTCGTCGATCACCTGAAAAGTACATATCCCACCAGTCTGCAACTGGACATGTGGCCCTTTATCAACATCTTGGGCCTAGTTCTTGTTAATGCCTGTTGATTGCTTAACAAGTTCAACTGATATTAATTTTTTTTTTAATTTCAATTTCAAAACCTTTTTTTTTAAAAAAAAACAAAAAAAGATAAAAAAAAATTTAGGACCCTAGTTTTAATGAATTTAACATAATCTTTAAATCTTATTAAATGAAAATGAGATTTTTTTTTTTGAAATATTCAAAACAGATCATATTCGACTAAATTACAATCCCTAAATTGAAATGTATTGAAACTTGGAAATTGAAAAAATATATCAACACCTCGATCATATCACAAGAATATTTTGAGTTCAAACTTGGCGTTTACGAGACTAAATGAATTCGTTGACTCTAAAGAATACTAAGATTTGAGCCAAAAAGTATAGAAGATGGAAGGAGCAAAATTGAATTGCTTCTTCAAAGTGACTGCTGATGGGATTCATTGGGATGAAAATGAATGTTGCCATGTAGCAGGTCTATGTGCATTCCACCAATGAAACCACATGCATAAACATGGCTTCATGCACTATCATGAACGATCCCCTCTTCATGGAAAGGTTCCATTTCCATTTTTTCTCACGTGACTTGCAATATGAAGACTGCCTGGAATCATGCCTGAAGTTCATAGTTTTACATGTACAAACAACTCAGAGACAACAAAATGAAACAGAACGGAAAAGCAGCCTTCATTTTTGTCGGAATTCCAATGTTAAAATATTTGCTACAACACCCATGTCTTGGACATCGATATCTACTTGAATTCTTGGATTTAAATAAAGATTCATTTTAAATGAAAATCAGTATTTTACCAATACCTAGCTAGAAATCATAATTACCAAACCCAATATAAGATTACCATGAAAAAAGTTTGAATTATAGATTATCGAGTTAACTTTTAAATCACCAAATCAATTATTTTTATTAAAATAATATGATTTTATTTATTTTTTATTTATTTTGATACTGATTCAATAAAATTTAAATTTGTTTTGGTCGAAACAATATACAAATTATTAAGAATCTTGTTGGTCAATCAAGTTTTATCATGAAAATATTTTATGCGGTTAATTAAAAAAAAACATTATATATTCTAGATTTCCAAATAAACTCGTTGTATTAGATAATTATGCTAAAAACAAACATCCCAAATGAAAATACTTGAATTCTTGGATTTAAATAAAGAGATACATTTTAAATGGAAATCAGTATTTTACCAATACCCAGCTAGCAATCATAATTATCAAACCTAATATGAGATTATTATGAAAAGAGATTGAGTTATGAGATTATCGAGTTAACTTTTAAATCATTAAATTAATTATTTTTATTAAAATAATATGAATTTATTCATTTTTATTTTTATTTTGATGCTAATTCAATAAAATTAAAATTTATTTTGTTCAAAACAATCAAATTACTAAAAATCCTATTAGTCAATCAAGTTTTATCATGTGAATATTTTACGTGATTAAACTAAAAAAACCAGTAATAATTCTAGATTTCCAAATAAACTCGTTGAATTAGATAATTATGCTCAAAACAAACATCCCAAATGAAAATACTTTTAATTTGATAACGTGATTTTTGTTTTGAAGATAAATTATTAACAGATACAAAAATAAGTAATCATGTTTCAAGGATCTATACAGATTAGGATGATAATCTCAAAGTTTCTAGGTTGCAATCACAATTTAATAAAATGTAGACACCATAGTTTCTCCTCATCTATTACATAGTTTCTTAAATTTGTTATTACTTTTTCTTTTTTTTTTGAAAAAGTAAGAGAAATAAGATAATTTTCTTTGAAAAAAAACATGATAAAGGACACTTTATCTTGTTTTGATAAAAGTTGTTTTCAAGAAAGGTTTAGACGCAATGGAAAACAAGAGAGTAGTCGTCAAAAAAGATAACATCACGTCCCTTTCTACTTAAAAGTGTGTACGCTAGGTCTAAATTGATGTTCCATTTGAGGCATAGTCAATATTCTCGATTCTTGAAGATAAAAAGAAAAAAATTCCTGCAACTTTCTATCCTCAAGTTTTTTTTTTTTTTTCGTTCGTTTAATAGAAATAAACATGGTTCGGAATTGTCCTGAAAAAGAACGTGGTTGGATCAATAAAAATTAATTATTTTTATTAAAATAATATTTTTTATTTTTTAAGAAGATTTAGACACAATTGAGTTTGGATTAAGTTATTAAAAATTCAATTGGATTTTATTGAATTAATATTTTTTTAATTTAACTTGGAACTCAGCTTGAATAACTATGAAAATAATGGATGATGATCGGTTTATTTAGGATGATTTTTTTCTTAACAGTTTATTTTTGTTTTGGTGTTGAATAAAAAATAATAATATAGAAAATAAATATATATTTGTTACTGAATTCAAGTACAAAACCCCATAAAAGAAGAACTCAATTTCAGTTCATGAAAATTGAGTTGACTCAGGAGGAATGTAAAGAAAAGAAGACGATAAAATTAATTAGTTTTGGGAGTTCAAATTTTGATGTATCAATTTCAAAGATGCCGGCCAATAAGACCATTTCAAGGTCCACCAATGAAAACTACCAAGTTATTAAACCTGGTTAATCAGTGTGAGTTTCATGTTATAAATTTAGCAGGTTAATTTAATTTATATTAACCTGAATTAATATAAAAAAATATTTTAAAAAATATTATTTTATTTTTAAAAAAATTAGCAAGTTTTAATTACATCAACTCAAGTGTTTTTATTACATTAAATCAACTTATAATTTTGTTTTTAAACCTAATCCAAGCTAGGTATTGTATCCACTACATCCTAGGTTTAATAACAGTGCTTTATACTGTATTTATTTTCTCAAACTTAAAATAAAAATAAGAATAAATACGCCAAGAAGTGGGGCACAAGTGCAATAAATCACAACTACCAGATTTCATACGTTAATAAATAACTTAATAATTTTTTTTTTTGAAAAGAAGACCTTTCTTCTTCCTTCTAAGCTCCCTGGACAAAGAAAATGAAAAATTCTAACAAGAACAACCTTCACTGCTGAATTTACGCGTGTCTATATCTCCGAGTCTATAAATAGGGCATAGCTACACGTATAGACCACTTTATTCTCTAACAACAACATGGGAACCCTCAAAATCACCAAAAAGCATCATAAACACCTAAACAACCCCTTCCCTTCAACACCAAGATCACTTCCTTTCATTCAAGGACGTCTTCTTTTCAATTCTCAAACTGTCCCACCAAACAAAATCTTCTCAGTTGGCAAGGATTTCCAGCTTCTTTGGAGCATAAAAAATGGTGGGTCTCTCTCAATTTATCATCAGTCTCAACCTACAAAAGCCCTGTGGTCTACCATCCCAGGGCAAGCTTTTGTTACTGCAGCATTGTGTGAGACAGAGGTGGAAGAGAGCAGAGGATCTTTTGCTATAAAAGATAGGAATGTTTATTTGGTTTGTGATCATCAAACAATTGAAGATATAAGAGTGATCAGTGAACCTGATCACCATTTTGATCAGGATAATGATCATGATCTTTCATCTGGGAATATGAGTTTTGCTCAGAAAAATGATTGGAAGGATACCCAGTTTCCTGCTTTGGTGATAACAGGTTGGTTGTTCAGTAACAGGAGGAAGAAGAGGCATCAAGAATCTGGCATTTACAAAGACATACAGTTTGAGACAAGGGGACCACCAACTTGTGCAAGGTATTGGGTTCTATTTGATCAAAAGAATAATAACCAAATTGGTTTTCAAGTGAGAGTTGGACCACCAAATTTTGAATTCCAACAAAGAATTTCTCCAACTCCTTTAGGAAGACACCGGCGATTAAGGTGGAAGCTAGGAAAGATTAGAAGACGAAAGCTTGGATGGTATCGGTTCTTTACAAGGTCTAGAGGGTTTGTTGCAGTTTCTTCCTCGTCAGAGGAGGAAATGGAAATGAAGTCTGCGGAGTTGACAGAATTCAATAGAGTCTGTATTACCTATTCCAGTGAAGGAAATGAAAGGTTTTACGGTTTTGGGGAGCAGTTCTCTCATATGGACTTCAAAGGCAAAAGGGTGCCCATTTTTGTTCAAGAGCAGGGAATTGGAAGAGGAGACCAACCAATTACTTTTGCTGCTAACTTGGTTAGCTACAGGTAGATTAGCTATTACCTTTTCAACCACTAAATTCCAGTTAAACACAAATATGAAAAATATAGGCTCAAAAAATCTTACCTTTGTTTCTTTCTATTGCAGGGCTGGGGGCGATTGGAGTACAACTTATGCTCCTTCACCATTCTACATGACATCTAAGATGAGGTCTCTTTACCTTGAAGGATACGATTATTCAGTATTCGACATGACAAGACATGACAGAGTTCAAATACAGGTAATTCTTGATAATTGTTGCATATTAATTATTATTGGCCATAGTGAGTGGTGAGAACATTATATTGCAAATACTTTGTACTGCATAACACTCAGGAACTTAGAATAAAATTATTCATGAGGGTGTTACAAATGCATCGTAATGACCAGAGTGAAGGCTGAAGCAAGAAAGCCAATGACAGTGAGAAACAATTCTTTATGCCAATAAACAATGTGATTGCCAAGTGAAAAATATGTTTTCTGCGTAGAATGTTTAGATTTAATGCAATGAATTATTGGCAAACTTCAGAATACACAGTTAACAGAAATTTTCATTGAATAAAAAGTTTCCTTTACAAACTTAAGTTACACTTGAATAAAACAATCAAAATTTAAATGGAGAGGAAAATATTTCAAGTACTGAACATACTCATTCAGGGTTTAAACTTGCAGTTTCCTATTTTCTGTATATTGGAGCTTGCAGATTCAGAGCAATTCAGTTCGAGGAAGAATATTGAATGGCAACTCACCTTCTGAGATTATTGAAAACTTCACAGAAACTATCGGGAGACCTCCTGAGCTTCCTAAGTGGATTATATCTGGGGCTGTTGTTGGAATGCAAGGTGGTACAGAAGCTGTACGACGTGTTTGGGATGAATTGAAGGATCACAAGGTTCCTGTTTCAGCCTTTTGGTTGCAGGTATTCCCTGTACCTATATAGAAGCATATAAAAGCACATCAAAATCTACGGAATCTTTCACATTCACAAATACTTACAGCCATGTTAATTTTCTATGATTTTTATAGTTAAAGAACAACTTTAAAAGGTTTATATTATATGTCATTACATAGATGGTATGTATGAATATCTTCATGTAGAAGTTCTCACCCTGAAGCACTTCATTTGCAGGATTGGGTAGGGCAGAGGGAGACAATGATTGGATCACAACTGTGGTGGAATTGGGAGGTAGATACAACGAGGTATCATGGATGGCAGCAGCTAATTAACGATCTCAGTGCAAAGAATATTAATGTGATGACATACTGTAATCCTTGTCTAGCTCCGGTATTTTTCTTTTTCCAAGAACTTATGGTACTACTATTGTAATTTGTAAAAATTTCAATACATGATCATCTGGTGTGTCATACAGCCATATCAATGTATAGAGCATGCTGTCATTTCTTAAAGTAGGGTGTCTTTGCATACTCTACATCTCTTTTTAACAGTAAATGATGCTCCGCCCCTGAAACATATTTTGTGATCATTATCAGTACCTGAGAGTTTGAGACTTGGTTGCTTTGCTTTAAACAGACTGATGAGAAACCAAACCAAAGGAGAAACCTTTTTGAGGAGGCAAAAAAGCTGGATATCCTGGTGAAAGACAAGTATGGAGAACCATATATGGTTCCAAATACAGCATTTGATGTGGGCATGTTGGACCTGACACACCCAGATACTGCTGCTTGGTTTAAGCAGGTTTTACAGGAAATGGTTGATGATGGTGTGAAAGGGTGGATGGCTGATTTCGGTGAAGGACTGCCTGTAGATGCAACTCTCTATTCAGGTAACAGAAGAAAAGTTCTAACATGTTTCTTCCAGAAGCTAGGATTCATGTGCAATAGAGATATACTTATCACTTTGGATTAATTATTTCAGGTGAAGATCCTATATCAGCTCATAATAGATACCCAGAGCTATGGGCCCAAATAAACCGAGAGTTTGTGGAAGAATGGAAGTCAGGTCGTGCAGGTAAGGAGAGAGAAGACCCAGAAGAGGCTTTGGTCTTCTTCATGAGGGCTGGTTTCAGGGATAGCCCCAAATGGGGGATGCTATTTTGGGAAGGAGATCAAATGGTAAGTTGGCAGGCCAATGATGGAATAAAAAGTTCTGTTGTTGGCCTACTGAGCAGTGGAATTTCTGGATATGCTTTCAATCATAGCGATATCGGAGGCTATTGTGCAGTAAACTTACCTTTTATTAAGTACCACCGAAGTGAAGAGTTGCTCATGCGATGGATGGAGCTAAATGCTTTCACCACTGTTTTCCGGACTCATGAAGTAAGTTTTGATACCTGAAATCCATTAACACTCAATATCATAAAACCAAGTTGATGCAATATTACTGTTTATTTCCCTCCAATTAAATTTTTTAACAAACATTTGACGACACATACTGTGTTAAGCTAACTTGATGGTGATTTGCTCACCAAGAGGAGCCATATTCAGAATACATATTTGAATTGCCCAAAGTTTCCAAACCCTTGATATATAGCACTGTCTCTAGAGAAATGAGATAAATTTTACATTATTCACTATACAAAGGAAGTTAATAATTTGTTCAACTAAGCAGCATGACTAATATGATCCCATCAGTTACTAATTTCAGAAATATTCTGCATGCAGGGAAACAAGCCATCCTGCAACAGCCAATTCTACTCTAACCACAAGACTCTATCGCATTTTGCACGCTGTGCTAAGTTGTACAAAGCTTGGTATTTCTACAGAATCCAACTAGTGAAGGTGATGCATGATTCATGTAAATAACTGGAAGTCAAATAACTTTGGCAGAGCATCTAACAAGTCTCTCTCTGTCTATCTTTATAAAACAGGAAGCTGCTCGAAAAGGCCTACCAGTTTGCCGCCACCTATTTCTCCACTATCCAAATGATAGGAATGTGCATAGCTTGAGTTACCAGCAGTTCTTGATTGGTACCGAGATCTTAGTGGTGCCTGTCCTTGACAAGGGCAAGAAGAATGTCAAGGCTTATTTTCCAGAGGGTGAAACTTGTTCCTGGCAGCATATCTGGTCAGGAAAACTATTTAAAGAACAAGGATCGGAAGCCTGGGTAGAGGCTCGAGTTGGCTATCCTCCTGTATTTATTAAGGCTGGCTCCACTGTGGGAGAAACATTTGTAGAAAATCTGAGAAATTTTGGCATTCTTTGAGCGCAAAGTCCTCAAAGAGATCCATGATCAATATAAGTTGCATTGAATTTTTTTACTAGCAAATAACCACAAATTCTTCTAAACTTTACATCTGCATTTTGCAACTGTGTTTGGTGAACCCTTAATAAACGTCTGCTCAATTTTCCCTGCACGCATCATGCTCTAAAACTCCTGAACTCCAGACTTAAAGCTTGAGCAATTCGTCGTGTCTTCTTTCATGGTCATCTGTTCAACTTATTTCCCTGACATCATCTTATCCAACACGTCCACTTTCGTGGTCCAAAGCTCTAATCTAAACATGATTTTGATTCCATTGGTTTCTATAGACTAGTGACAAACCTAAAGAAATGAGTTCACAGAAGCACATCTCAAACGAGAACGAGGTATGTCATGTGGACAACATATCCAGTTTCTCAAATCTATTTGTCTTGAACTTTTACGATCATAAAAAAACACGCATTCTCTGACTAACACTCAAGGAAACAACCAACCAAAATTACACAATCAAATTCTAATGATACAACCTACACATCCCTATCAAGCCCAGAGCACTCAGGCAATAAATACAGAACAAGCTTTAAAAGCTATTAATGGTCCTAAGTCAACAAATGGTACCCCCTTTCACGAAAAAGCCTTTCTGCATTGATAGTTTATAAAACCCCTGACATGCTTCAAAGACATAAAAGACACGATTTTCAATAGAATTAAACAATATCAACTCAAAAAATGCCAACTTTCCTCAAAAGGGGAGTCACAAAATCAGGATCCCAACAGACAAAATCCTTTTTCAGACAATCAATCAAACAGCTGCTTGTAATTCATAAGTGAACCCTGTTTAAAGCAACCAGTCCATAGATTTTCGCCAACTTAACAGAATCACACAGTTTTTAACTACTACCATAAAAAAGATTAACCTTAAGATGTTTTCACATAAACACAGCATGCATCCCCTTGATGAACAATGATTTCTCCTTGTTCTTTGTATTAAAAAAACTTGAAACCAAGACTCTAGCACATGCAATGGGAAGATAAAAATGAAAGGAGAGAAAAAGATACTAACAGACCTTGAAATGAGAGGTTTTAGACACTGACGTTAAGGATTCATTCTAAGCAAACAAAGGCAGATGATCTTTGCATCCTTGGTCAACTTGGAAGCTGTAGAGAGAGCCTCAAAGAAAAATTAGAAAATGGTGATCATCAAGAGGTTTTTGTCTTGTTTTTTGGTTACTTGAGTGCTTAAGCTTGTTAAGTCCTTTTTTCTTTTATGGATTCGGACACTTCAATTGGATATTCTGTTCTGTCTTCCCTCTCTCTCTGTATCATTTAAGCATGTTGTGTAAAAAAAAAAAACTTTATTTTTATACCTATAAACTCATCCGTGTTTATTTATACTCCTATAGTTTAAATTTCTCAATGTTACGTTACCAAAAAGTTATAATTTTTCCTCCAACCTGATCTCTTATTAAACCTTGACAAGTTTTTTGGGTCAACTCGAAACCTGACCAACCAACTTCTAGTCCAGGTTGGACGTTAAAAAATATTTGTTGGTGTGTCAATTCATCTGATTTATGACCTTGTTTTATGTTGGGTCGATTCCAAATCCGATCTAATATCTATATTTTTTTTAAAGTTTTGTGAGGTAATATAAATAGAATTTGAAAGGAAAAAAATACAAAAAAGTAAGAAAAATAAAATAAAAACAGGAAGAATGTCAAAGGTTTTTAGTAGTAAAGATAAAAATTGAAATTAGTTTTTTTAAAAAGGGTAATATTAAAAGATTTTAACCTGTAGGGATAAAGGTGAAGCATTAGTGAATCTTTAAGAGCAAAAAAATAGTTTAGCCGAAAAAACACTAAGAAGCCCAATGAGTTACATTATGGACCCGAATAGTTACACCTTTTATGGGCTTCTTGAGTTCAAAGAGACCAAGAATGGAAAGAAAACAATCCACAAGATAATGGGCCAAGAGCCCAGGAAGATGGAACCTTCCCTTTGATTTTACTTACAATCCAGTCACTGCCAAGCTTGGTGACAAATTAATTAATCCAAACAAAAGATTATTGCCAAGAACCAACCATCAAATTAAAATTTAGAAATCCCATTTGGATAGAAAGGTTTTTCCCAAATTAGGAAAATCCAATTTTAATCTTAATAAACCTTAATTTGAAACATGAGTGGCAAAATTGACAAGTTCAAGAAGCTTAACAGAGCATTAGTAATTATTTTTTAATAATTGTTACAATAGATTAAAAAATCGACTTGAAAAGATCATGATCATTGGGTTATCGAATTAATTTATAGATTAGTGACACTCTTTTTTTTTCCTTACAGTTTTGACTGGTCAGGTTTAGCTATTTCTATTATTATGATTATTATTATTTTCCGTTACTATTTTACTTATTTCATATTATCAATTATATGGGAATTATTATATTGATTTCTATTTTGGTTATTGAGTGTTAGATTGGATTCAACATTACACCAAATAAACTAGGTTAAAAACATAATTAGACATGAACAAATATAATTGTGATATATTGTGAGATAGATATAATTGTGTTTGGTAGTGATAATAAAAACAAAATAACTGTATTTAGTTGACAATAAACAAAACATGATAAAATATTAAAAAAATTATTTTATTTTTAATATATATTATTCTCAAACTTGTATATTTTAAAAAATAATTAGATATTTTAGAATTGCAAAAATTCACTCCAAAATCATCAATGAAACAATATTTTTTTTATGAATACATTCATGTCTTTTTAATCAAATACATTTCTATCCCCGTTATCCCTATTTCTTTTGCCCCATAATAATAATCAAATGTTATCTCATGAAGCCTTTGAGAAACTGATATCAACAGAAAATTAAACTAAAAGTACATCTGTGGAGAGGAAAATTGATGCTATTATACATTCTAGATT
>Ga0307517_10007716_pt1 | contig 15620 bp, 14 predicted proteins | sample 23_EM_MG_FD_194515 | JGI IMG/M metagenome (GOLD analysis project Ga0307517, IMG submission 194515) | Populus trichocarpa ectomycorrhiza microbial communities from riparian zone in the Pacific Northwest, United States - 23_EM | ecosystem: Host-associated > Plants > Roots > Unclassified | place...
TTTGAGTTATTTAAAAATTAAAGAAGCTGCTGAAACTCTGAGAATGGTTTACTTTTTGTTGTAATGTGAAACCTTTTGGATGGTATGTCTCGGCCAAGGATGGTATCCGAAAGGTATGCACAAAAATTCATGGTATTTAAAAGGGTTTCTCCATATGCTCTGTTCAGTTGGCAATGGGTTTTTCCGACCCGTCTTGAATAAGAGACCATGTTCCGCGCTATTCATCCCACTTCTACTCGGTGCCGTATATTTGACTAATTCAAATAAAACAACGATGACTCCTGCCCAAGTACTTTACTAAAGAAGGTCACATGACCTGTCTTCTCCCCACTTGCAGCTTCGCCCGGGGGGGATCCTAAATTTACATACCGTAAGAACTCGAATAAACGATCCTTGTGCTAGGTAGTCCGAAATTTCCTCCCCGGAAAAGGGGCGTAAAACACACCAAAAATCCACCCAGGGAGACTGAAAAAAAGAAAGAAACACCAGACCATACTAAGAGAGGCAACTCCAACGTTCTAGCACGAGGATTGTTTATTCGAGTTCTTACTGTGGTCTATGCCTAGATTCCAGGGCCGGCAAAGGAGCGGTCCTGTTCTATCGGAAGATAGCTAATAAATAGTGCAATGGTTGAAGGATCGAACTAGACTAGGGCTGGTATATTGTAGGTATTATCGGAAACTTTTATTCACTCGTCTTCAAACTAACCCAAACATGAGTATAATATATAATGATGAAACCGCTTTAATCATTCCATCGCTTCCCATACCAGTCAATTTCGCTCCATTTATGGCCCCAATTGCCAGCGGACTTCCGTAATAATAATAAAGGAAAGACTTGACCATAAAGCCTTCCGTCAATTCTTTCGACTCCACGACATGTAAAATTACTGAAGGCATTTCTCAATCCTTGCCCTTCGGCCGCGGCAATCATCCGCCTTCATCTTTTCTGTCATCTATCCGCTTCCCACTACTCTGACGTGTTCCACCGGCTAGTGCTGAGATAGCAAACACCATATCGCTAAGAACCAGGCAAGACGATTTCGTACGAGGAGAGGATAACAAGGATGTCTAAGATACTCGAGTATCGAGTCTATTCAATCGGAAAAAATAGAAATGTGCCGCCTCGCTGCCACGTTGTTAGGTGTTTTTGCTTCGCTTACCACTACTAAAGGCCTTCCTTGGAAACCCTTGTAAGGTGACATCTTACCTGGTGCCTGCATTCGCCGATGATTTTTTCTGCCGTTGTCAGCGAACAGAGATCCCCTTCCCCCTCTCGTGCGTGCGGTACCGCATCAGCGGAGCGGCTGTGCATCTCGTAGTAAAAGTTGTCATCCTAGTGGTGTTCTATGTTTAGATTTGCGATCTATGGTGTGCCTAGGGTCTTGGCGGAGGCATTGCTGACTGAACACTGTGGTGTGTGGCAACGAGTTTATAGCTTCAGCTGACTTGAATCGATACCTGCTTACAAGAAATGCCCGAGAAGCACTCTTACCCCTGTGCAACCGGGCTCCGCTGGGATTCGGTTATGTGCCGTACCCCCTTTCGATAGGCGCGGCAGCCAACCTCGTGTCTCTTGCAGATCTGCGGACAAACGTCTGACCCGAGCTGCGTTGAGTGGCTAAATTATTCCTTTTTTCAACCTATCAGTTACCATGCGCGGTCTGTTACAAGGGTTGGAACCTATTAAAATGAAGTGAAAGGGATATGTTTGGCTAGTTAACATAATAAATATTTCGTAACTTTTCGCGGGAGTTTGTCTCCTGATGGATGCAGAGTTCTGGGAGCCGCATCTTACGCCCGGACCATCAACTGAAATAGAGCTGTTGTGCATATGACAAGAAGCTTGGCAAGAGACTCTATCTTCTTTACTGGGACTGTGAGTTCTAAGAGAGATTTGATTCGGGCATGCTAGGATTCCGCGCCGGGGGTCTGTACAAGCGCGGTTGTGCTAGTTGGTGCTTTGTATGTTTTATTCCTAATGCAAAGATTTCTTTTTGGCGATGGTTCCGTTGCACGAAAACTCATGCACTTTTGTCCTCCGGGTACAAAACTTAGCTGAGCACTGCCCCTTCAACCGGCGGGCATACGGTATTGCATTGTCATTGGACATGGTTGACAACCAACCAAGCAACAGAAACGACAGCCATGACAACTGCGGTCCCCCACCAACCCCACTATCGTGAGAACTATAAATTTTTTAATTTTCTTTTTGATATAGTTTCCTATAATAGCAGAGCACGTAGTAAAAATCGATCTGGAGAAATTTCTTCAGGTGATATTGGAAGTGTGTGGTGATGATGCAGAGGGTTGCCTTGGAATGATCGTTGGTGTATGGTTAATTTTGGCCACGAACCATAGGAACCCGCTCCAGGCGCCGAAGCACCCTTTCGGAGCCTGGATGCCGTTTTCTGATTGCGGGAAATGTATTATTCTATTTTGACATTTAGCGAAAGTCAGCACCGTTTTGTTGTTCCCGGGGTTTAGATTACCCGTCCTCAGCGCTTCCAGGATGCTATACCGCTGACTAACTTCTATTATGCTCTCGCTTCTAGCACTACCAAGGGCAGCCCTGGGAGGTGATATTCGAATCAGCTTTCCACTACCGATAGACCCTTTCGCTGGCGGTGGTAGCTAGGCTTGAGAATTTGTTGTGTTATGAATTTCCATTAGCTTCTTGGATCCATCCACAGATCCTCTAGGAGATCGACACATATTGCTTCTGCAGAGGTAGGTAGGTTGTAAAAACGCCGGGCTTAGTGACAGCGAATAAAGACGTGCCAGCCTACGGTTTTGCTACTTGCAAATCCTAGATCACCAAAACGGCCAACCGCTATCGTGTAGCTCTGGGGAATAGGAATTTCCCGTACTTAATAATAGACTAGTAGCGGTAAGCAACGATGGTTGGTCAGAAGAGGAGCTGAATCTTGGGAGGATTCGCCTCTGCGGGGGGATTCCATATACTCCGCGCATTTTACAGCAGATTATTCACTTTTTTATGACGCGCTGCTACTTTTAGAGTTGTCAGCCTGAACAAAGAGTACTGGGAGGGGTCTTCAGCCCGCCCCCCTTCCATGCCACGATTATTCATTGCTGTCAGGGCCCGGGTTGCCTGGGTTTAAAAGCAAGCCTCAATCCCCCTTCCGATACCTTTAATTTTCCCATACTTGCAAGTTCCCCAGAGCGAAGTGACCGACTTGAGACAATGTGGAAACTACAGGTGATAGTGTTGATGCTTCTTGGTCTTGCTGAGGCGGCGGTACGTCCGAGGCCAGTTTTTCATTATCGGAAGCGAGCAGATGTTGGTGGGGGATCGTTCGATTTTCAGGCAGCTTTTAAGGCAGCGAATGTGTTAGCTGAAACAGTCAAGGTAAGTGACCTCCCCCTCGTCTTCTCTTCACTCTCTAGATCTAATACCTGTTGCATACGTGCTCCTACAGCTCCCTCTTGACCACTTTGGGAGATATCCTGGAACATACCAGAATAGGTATTGGGTGCTTCATGAGTTCTACAAGCCCGGGAGTCCAGTCTTCGGTTTGTGTCCCCGATCGTGTGGCGCTTAATGCTAGGCTAACGGATATCAAGTATATGACGGTGGAGAAAGCGACGCGGAACCCATTGCTCAGTCTAGGCTTGTCAACAAGACTTCGTCCTTTCGCCAAATGGTCCAAGAGTTCAATGGGATCGGGATTGTTTGGGAACATAGGTAAGTGTTTTACAATTCCAAACTGTTTGATGTGTGGCAATGGCTAATGGAATAATTTTGCAGATACTATGGAACCTCATTACCCGCTAACCTATCTCTTGACTCTGCAGAGGGGTTCCGGTGGCTGACCACTGCCCAAGCCCTTGCAGATATCCCGGTAACTAAGTTTGTTGATCTCACCAATGGCTTTCACTAACTGAGGGCTAGGCGTTTGCCAATAACTTCACGCTTCGCAACTACTCCAGAACAGACTTGACACCAGCCTCAACACCGTGGGTGTTCGTCGGGGGCAGCTATCCTGGTATACGGGCAGCACTTGTTCGGGAGAAGTACCCCGAGACAATATTTGCCTCGCTTTCCTCATCCGCACCGGTCCATGCTCAGATCGATATGTCGGTATATTGGGAGCAGGTATATCGTGGGCTCAATGCTATGGGGTTCAAAAATTGCAGCAAGGACCTTGTTGCGGTGACGAAGTATATCGATGACCAACTTGCTAGAGAAAACACCGCAGCGGCATTAAAGAAACAATATTTGGGAGCTGGCGCGGATAATAACACCGATGAGAACTTTGCGATTTCCCTAAAAACCCTATATAACGGTTGGCAGGATACTCTGATTGAGGGAAGTCCAGGTAGGGTTTAGCCTTGAAGATTGGGGATCCCATGATCAAGATTTAGTTCGCTAAGTATGGATAACAGGTCTGAGATCATTCTGCGATTGGATTTCTACGGATCCTGAGACCGGAGACGTCTCTGGGCAAGAAGGTTGGGCCAAGAAAAAAGGAGCAAAATTTACCTCTGATCGTTGGGCTACATGGGAGCCATTCGGAGTACTTGTTAGTCACCCAATCTGACACTAAAGTTGAAGCTCGAATACTCACCGCCTGCTTAGATTAATGAAAAATTGAATACCAGTTGTGCAGGATATTATGGAAACAGTACATCAGGAACACCAGACTGCCGACTCGATGGTTCAGGTTTAGATACAGACCTGAACTCAATATCATGGATGTATCAATATTGTACTGAATGGGGTAGGAATCCTGTACCTGCCAGATTGGAAGCCTTATCTAACGAACTGACCAGGGTTCTTCCAATCGGCTAATCTTGGGCCAAATCAAATCGTATCATCTTATTACAGTGCCCAGCTTGTGCAAGATAGCTGTCACCAGCTATTCCCGGATGGACTTTCCAGCGGCCTGATGCCCGAGCAGCCGGACGTGGACAAGACTAATCGGGAATTCGGTGATTGGAACATTCGACCTTCGAACGTGTTTAACACAGGTATTACTCAAGCCCCTTGACTTATTAATCGTGGGCTAACCATACATCAGGAGGTGAATTCGACCCATGGGTGACCTTATCGCTATTGTCCGAGGAGCCTTGGGCGCCAAAGGGTGTCAAAGTGACACAGAATATTCCGGAGGAGGGGGTTTCAACGAGTAAGGCGGAGGTGTTCGGATACCTCCTCAAAGGCGCAGGCCACTGCTTCGATTTGGGCGAGACTTGGCCGGAGGGTGCGAAAGTGAGGAAGATTTTCACCACAGCCCTGAGGAAATGGTTGAAGAACTTTAAGAAGGCATATTGATTGATTGGGATGTTGAATTTAGACGTATGACGTGAGAAGGGTTAGTTTGATTTACTCTAGGCAGCAATATAAAATAGTTAAGCATTTCGATCGTGTCAAAAGTGTCAGTTCCAGAAAGAGGAATTAATGTGATTCGCATGTGAATGGTACGGTGCGAAAACCTTTGCCGATTGTCTTCATGCAACTCCGGACTTCGTGGCAGTATTAATCTGTTTAAGGGGAATGTCGCGTCCAGACAGCCAGCTCTGGATGCAGGTTTTAATGGCTGGGGAAAATGTGCTACTGTAGCCCAACGTCGGATCCTACCGGTATCATATTATAACCGTCGCATGGATCGGATAAGAAAAATTTGGTTGGGCAGAGATATGGCACGTGACCGCTATATCTATTGGCCGCTGGTAGCCTACCACATCATTTCTCCTACGGCGCTAACCTATTTAATGAATTACTACGCTGGATACTATGATACTACGAAAGCTCTTAGGTACTAATCGCGGAACAAGCCCAGTGAGATCTGTGAACTTCGGCGACCAACACTGCCGGATAATCTTTCGATGGAATTTATAACTCAAGCAAAATCCGTAGTGATATTGCCGCGGGCTCAGGTACTGGTATCGCAAGCTTTTCGACCTAATCTGTCCGAAATTCACCCACTACGTACCTAGCTACTCCATATATTGCTACTACAGTCACAAGTGGGGTCACGAGGTTTCTTGTGACCAACCGAAGGTATTAGGCAAATTAACACCTCCCTATGTTAAGTAAATCATAGTGATTCACTCGCTCTAAGCAAAAAGTGCCCGGAAACAGGTATTAGATTTTTGTATGGTGGGGCCCTGCGATTATCTGGGAGCCTATATAGGATGGGCCCCCCCTGTTTCCGGGCGCTGCTTGGCTGGGGCGGGTGTTCGGTGGGGGGGATTCCGAGAGTCTTCACATGTGACACGGGGAATACGCCAATTATACTTTGTCCACTATAAGAAGACCTTCCGGGGATACTAAGACCCACAAAACTACCGAATGGGTTTACCGGGCATGTCCAAAAAATCTGAAAGCTATTTCCCACTAATAGAACGTGGTGCAGTCACAGCCGTCCTCGCAACGAAACTGTGTGGGACCATCGGGGATCAATTACAAGTAATCTTTTCTAACCCTAACCTTGACGGTTTACCCTTTTTTCTCGCCAAAGACCCTTGTTTGTCACCCGCCCAGTTTCGTCGCGGATACTGTGGAGCCTGTAATCGCTCACTACATACCGGCACTCCCGGGACCCGCGTCGGCTGCCGGTATTCTGGTGAGCTCGCGAGATGCTAGCCCGTGCGGAATTCACCTTTGACAGATGAAAACAGCTTAGCTGTACGCTCGTTAGACAGGGGTCTTGCTCAATTCTTATTACGTTACGCTATACTAGGCGAACTTCAACTACCGCATAAACTTGAATAAGAGCAACACGCGCTAGTATGTCAGTTTAGAGTGTGGCAGAAACTTGCGCAATCTCAGCTTTCCAAAAGAGAAAAAATCGGATTTTCCTGGATTTTCCTGCTGATTTTAATACCCAATCTGTAATTCCTACCTCCTCTTGAGGGTTTAATTACATGGCACTGACCTCTCATTCTATTGCGGCATTTGTGTGGCTTAGTTTCACCTTATTTTAACCTACTAGCGCGTGTTGCTCTTATTCAAGTTTATGCGGTAGCCGATACACGACTGCAAGAAATAAATCACCAGTTATCCCACTTTTATTCACCCTCTAATCCAACAGCAAATGAAGCAGTCCCGTGCTGTGGTCTCTCTGACCCCTCTAGTTTTGTCCCAGGTTGGGGTCCCTAGTGTAGTTTGGTGAGCAAGTATTGCTTTTTCTCTACGATAACCTATAGTGACCGGAAGAGAGCTACTTATGGTTCGGCGGTCACCGAGCAAGTCGCCAGGAGATGTGCTTTCCTGTAGATCTGGCGGCGCACACTGCTCTGGCGCTGGTCATTCGGTAGTGTTAGCGCGGTTTCAGCCGGGGAGGAGGAGCAGTCTCCAGGGAACGAGCGGGGTCGGGCCCCGGGAAAGGACAGGGGGGGGTGACCGAGGAAATATCCCCCCCAGGCTAGAGTAACGGCGGGGGCCTGGACGGGGGCAGAGGCGGGGAATAATAAAAAAACGCCCCGTGCTGGCTCGGTAAGCGGAGCGGGTAAAAGAGCTGGGGGTCGCTGATTTCGTGGTCCCGGAGGCCCCGTAATGAAGACTAGTATCTTCTACTGCGCATCTTCTTGGGGCTTCTCGCTAACGTCCTTCGCGCTGTCGAGTTGATACCGATAGGGGTGATGTTTATGGGTAATGTGAGAGGGCTCTTAGCCAGGTTCCCAACGCCTTCTACACTCAAGTCTATAACGTGGTAGCCATTATGTGTCCGCCGGGTACAATGCGGTACCATTGGCCAAGCCATATCATAAGTTATGTCGTAACCGATGTTCTATTGTAGGTAAGTTCGGGATATTGTTTGATATTGCCTTAAGAATCTTTGCTCAATCATACACAGCTTCTCCTCTGTCGAAATAATAATAAAAATCACCATATATATACAGCTTATCCGTGACAGGGGGGATTCAATTACTCCGGGAAGAGTGTGGAGGGCGAGGAATAGGAGGGAGGGAAAAAATAAGGCCCAATAAAAAAAGAAGACGCAGAAAAGGATCTAGAGCTAGAGGAAAATTAAAGGAGTTAGGACGAAAGCTGCAAGCCATAAATGAGACCTCCCCAAGACAATAAAAATGGTTTACCTAACCGGACAGACCCTTCTGAACTCGGTAAACAGAAACTCGTATTCTCACAAGACTAAGTCAGACACGGGGATGCATACTGGAATGGTAACAGCCATTATATATGCTCCTTCATGACACTGGATTTCCTTCCGCCGCACAGGACAGCGTCCAAGGACAGCTACCATGAGAGATCTACTCCCAAAGTGCAGTAATAGCGATAATCTCTAATCGGTGGTGTCACTTATGGCTGAGGGGACGCCGTGGGTTTTGACCCCGTGAGACTGTAGCAGCTCAATCACTTTCTGATGTCCGTGTTTAGCTGCATACACGAGTGGTGTTCGGCCGTCATTATCCGGCATGTCAGGGTTGACCTCCTGTTCGAGTAGTATTTTTACAACACCCTCATGCCCCTGCCCAGCAGCAATCGAGAGCGGAGTTTGGCCGTTATTATTTGGAAAGTCGGGGTTAACCCCTTCCTGCTCGAGCAGTATTTTTACCACTCCCTCACATCCACCGTAGGCAGCACATGAGAGCGGTGTGTCTCCATCACCATCTGGCTTCTCGAGATTGACCCCTTTTCTCCCGAGTAGTATTTGCACCACATTCTCATGTCCATACTGAGCAGCAAGTGAAAGTGGTGTGCTGCCGTGACTATTTGGCTTGTCGGGGTTGACCCCATCCCGCCTAAGTAGTATTTTTACAACTTCTTCATGACCACCCCAAGCGGCATTTTGGAGTGGCGTTTGGCCGTAATTGTCAGGCTTGTCGGGGCCAACCTCGCCCTGTTCGAGTAGTACTTTCACCACGCCTTCATATCCACCCCAAGCGGCATGCAAAAGCGGAGTGCTGCCAGCATTATCTGGTCTGTCGGGGTCAACCTCTTGTCTCCCGAGCATTATCTTTACCACATCCTCACGTCCACCCTGAGCAGAAATCGAAAGCGGTGTACTGCCGTGATCGTCTGGCTTGTCGGGGTTAACCTCTTCCCGCCCCAGTAATATTTTTACAATCTTCTCATATCCCCCTCTAGCGGCAAACCAGAGCGGTGTTCGGCCATCGGTATCTGGCCTATCGGGGTTGACCTTTTCTTGATCGAGTAGTATTTTCACCACTTCCTCGTGTCCGTTAGCAGCAGCATACGAGAGTGGCGTATTGCCCCAATCGCTAGGCCTATCGGGGTAGACTTCTTCCCGCTCCAGCAGTACCTTCACAACTCCCTCATGTCCATTCTTGGCAGCCCATGCCAGTGGGGTGTACCCCCAAAAATCGCCTTCGTTGGTATCACAACTTTCCAACTCTATCAAAGCAGCAACTACCTCCACAATTCCAAAGAACGATGCGCAGTGTAGTCCAGTGAACTGGGAACTGGCAGCCAAATATTCGACCTGCATACCCTCTGCATGTTCTAGAAACGATTTGGCGGAGATGTGGCCATTATATCGCTGAAGCAGGTGCAGGGCGCGTGATTTTGAGTAGTTCGAGAGTTCCCTTTTAGCGTGGACTCCCCAATATAGGGAGCAATAACTTAGGAAGGGTGTGTTCAGGGTGTAGGGAGAGGGATCGGCTGAAAGGGCGTTGACCTGTTTGGAATCCAGATAGGTCAAACAGATCTCTGCCATCGCTGAGTGAGGTCTACTAAAAATATCGGGACGAGTAGAAAGATACTCTTTGAGAGTAAAATGGATAAGTCTCAGAGTGGATGCCTCTTTATCCATAGCGATGAGCCCCTGACAGCAGTTCATTAACGTCGCCATCGAAGGTACGTTCTCGAGATTGAAATCCGTTGAGCCAAGCTTGACTGCTAGAGCATAGCAGAGCTCATCCGCCCTCAATGGCCGTTGGGCATGGCTAATCCACATCAAAGCTTCCATCCCCAGTCTCGATTTATCCCCACCCTGCGCCTTTACCCGTTCAACCATTGCACTGTAGGCATCTCCTAACCCTAATCCATCTGGTATTTCGTTGAGCCGCTCTCGTCTACGATATATCGTCGATTCTTGCAAGATTGCATCAACATTCAAGGCAACGAGCAGAAACCTGGACCAATCATTAACGGGTATTGTGGGATGGGATTCTCAGCACAATTTCTCTTACTCACATTTCCGATAAATTATTGGGAATCTTCTCCAAAATTTCTGCCTTTAGAATCTCATCCATGGCATCCGGCGTTTCGTCCTCGCTCAGTCTGACACGAAGGTAACCGACGATATCGTCTCTGGTGGAGCTTACAGAGACAGTTGCCACTCGCCCGGCAAGTCTCTTTTCAATTTCAGCCCTGATATGGGGTCTTCCGGTCACAAATACTCGAGCACTCGGGGACCCCCGAAGGACATCTTTTAATGAATCTAAAAGCTTAAATCGCTGAGCAGCGGTACATTAGTCCAATGCGTCAATGCACATATATGTGCCCTGCGAAGACGTGATGAGTCGGAGCATCTTCACAATATCAACGAGTTGCGGTCTGCGCCCACCAGCGGTCTCTTTCTGGTCTCGCAGGGTCCGCCGTATTTCGTCTGGAATATTTCCCGTTCCGTTTATCATCTGCTTTAGCAAGGAGCCTAACACATTGATCGCAGACTGCTCCTTTTGCGCTGCAAAGTCGAAGTAAAAGCACGTAAGGGCCGCGTTCCGCCCCCTAGTCTTATCGTACAGTATATCCACTACGAGCGAACTATCACCCCCTCTTGTTAGCACGGGTTCACTTCTCTCTCGGGAGAATAGCTCCTGTTACCTAATAAATGTCTTCCCGACCCCCGGATTTCCAGAACAAAACAGAACTCTCTTATCACCCTCACCTTCCTCACTCAATCCACTCCATCTTCTGAATTCCCCAGTTTGTATGAACCATTCTCCGACATCTTTGGCCCGGCGCTCTCGAATATCGCAATGACGTAAGCCTGGATCCAAGGGCGATAACCACGCTAGGAGCTCAGGCCGATCATGGGAAATAGTAAGGTTGTTCTGCACATTAATAGAGTTTGTAGTATTGAAGCAGTTTGTATTGTCCTTGATAGTATATTGAGACATCTTGGACTGCTTATTGCTTCCCCTGTTGAAGAGCTGCAGTTTCTGAGAATCGTGGGTTGATGATGTTCTCGGCAATGGGAGAAAAGCTTGCCTCGCTAAACAAAAGCGGGGGTTTCCCGGTGTTACCATACCGACACACCAACTCGCTTGTGTACGCACAGCCACTCGTAAGGCACAAGGGGTTGGGGGTAAGTCTACCGAAGCCTTCCAAATTCCCTCCTAAGCCTTCTCAGCCACTCGGACAATAGTGCCTGCCCAAGCCACTTGCTCCGCGGGTTCAGCAGGCTTTTCTCCACTTTGAGTACACATACCGGTACAGTGTCCATGGAATTCCGTTTAGTTATCCTAAGGGAATAGTATGAACCTGCAGTAATACTAATATCCTTGCGGCTTCTCCGTCAGCAATGTAAGGCGATTGGTTCTATGAATGACTCACAGTTGCGGCGGGTTTGGGTAGCGGGCGCAATCTCAATTCCCATAACATAGGACCATCGCGACAGCTACGGTACATTGCTTTCTCACTGCTTCACCAGGAGCACTGCCTAACGTCTATTAACTAAAGGAAGGAAACTTGATTCGTGGCTGCCCTGTATCCCCAGCAGATTTAACCAACAGTTGTCATAGTTCAGGTGGTGATTGTAGTAGTTGTTGTGGTTAACTGTGGAATTTACATACACCCCCATTCAGTGTTCCCAACCGTCCCGTCCGGACTGTATTGTTATGAGATCCTGATAGGAGAAAGATTGGTGAGGCAGATGAAGAAGTACAAAGAAGCGATGGAGGAGAGGTTTGTCTATTCTGGGGATTCGTTTGTGCTTTTCTGTGTATTTACCGACGGCCAAACAGACTGTTTAAATACAGAGAACTTTACTACGCGGTGGTTCTTGCGGAGACATTCTCCGTTCCTAACACGCACTGCCTTCCGACCAATTCTTCGCTATGCTCCCCGAGCATTTCCGGTGATATCAGCGAATCCTCCAACTAGTATACAAACCAGGTATACTCGCCCCTCCTCCGTGATTGATAATGACTGACAAAGGAACTAATAGATAAGAGTAAGAAAGATAGGAAAGGTATGACAACAAAGTATACATGGGTGCGCAGTGATCGCCGGTGAAATTCAACAGACTGCAGGGCCCTGGCGTCCGCCCTCGATATTAACTGCATGACTATAGGTTGACGGCCGGGCCCTGCAGTCTTTCTGGAAATGGTAAGTTCCGGTAGGGCCTGGCCGTCTTTGGAATTGACGGGCGTCACCTGTAGGTACCCGCCGTCACCTGCCGTCCTGAGTGAGGACGGCAGTCACCTACAGGTATTTCATAAAAATACCGTAAAAATATTTTCGATTCGCTATCTCCGTCAGCTTCTAATAGGTTTAGAGGTTAATAGAATTGCATGTGTCGGTTAATGAGATTTAATAACGTCCTGATGGCTGATCTTATCCCGCATAGGAAAGCACTAACCCTTTTGAAGACTTCTAGGCAGTAGATTCGGAGATAGCAAACGACAGGTGCTTTTACGGTATTGATAATGTGTGATTGCTCTATCCGCTTAGATGTTGCTTCATACATTTGATAAGAGAAGAAAATATGCTTGGGGATTTGGAGGACAGAGCGGTAATATTAGGCGGGGAACTAGGGCAGGTTCATGGTGGCCAGAACCGGGATCGGATATGAGTGCACAGCTTGGTTGATTGATGAGAAAATTTGATACCTGATACCCAAATATGATGATAGCGTTGTAATAAAGATGTATCGTTTCTTCAAGCGCAGACTCCGGGCTCGGAAATTTAAAAATAGCAGTTCAACTGAGACACCTGTAGGGCCCGGCCGTCCGTCCCGGGCATGGGTTAGGACGGACTACAATTTGGCGTCCGTCTCGTCCAAGGGCCGCAAATTTGGCGTCCGTCCCGTCCTAGGCAAAATACGGACGGACTGGACGCTTGGGAACACTGCCCCCATTACGGTAGCGAGTCGGGATCAAGACGTCTCCTATCCCTTCCTCCGTCTTCCTCCGTCTTCCCCGTCCCCCACGAGTAGTTTCCCCCAATATTCCAAAAGTATGAACAGCCCAAGCGAGGCAACCGCGGATACCCTGACCGGAACCAGGCGGGGCGCAACAAGACCTCCGCCACGATACTGCTGGCTGCCTTTAGTAAATGGCTGAGGCTATGGGTAGTCCATACCATTAACCGCGCTAAAACGCTGCGGAACCTCCACATACAGATTAAGGAATCAGAAACCCAGGTAAACTATCACTCACCTTAGGCAAAGCGAACAATAAAACTTGGCTCGGTAAAAGGGCTCCCGGTAGTCTTGACAAGTGGCTGGCCGGGAATCCTCTAATAATGCATACCCAATCTCCCCCTCGAGGCCCACACCCATACCTGTGTTACTTTCAAGTTTTGCGTGGTCGACTAGACTCCACCAAATTGTTTTGGCACCATCAGCGAGTTAGTCTGCCATAAGAAGCCCTCCGGAGCAAGCGAAGAATCGGGGGGCTACAGGAAGGTTTTATAAAGCGTGTCCAAAGATTTGAGATCCCTTGCCCATAATGGAATGTTCACCAGTCTCCAGATTCTGCATCCGTAGGAAGCATTCTATGGAGGAAGGTTCCGCCCCAAGAAGTACAGTCCCTAGGCAAAAGTGTTGGTGAAAATGTGAGACATCTGACTAAGCAAAACCACGAACACTTTTGCCTAGGGACCGTATATACTGCCACCTGTTGTTCCCTTTTTTTATTTGGTATCTGTCCATGACGCATTCACTCTATCCCTTCTTGGTCACCAGTTATTCGTTATTGCTTGCATATTCTAATTTCACTGTTATCTTTTGTTCTCCAACGTCTTTCCTCTAGTGTACTTATTAATATCAACAAAATTTCTGATATTTTGTCCAACGAGTAGAGATCCGAACCGCTGTGCGTTCCCCCAATTGTTGAAGACCCCACAATAACCGGGAAAGAGCTCTATTACCACCCACTTGTTATGAGTTGCTGGTTGAGGACTGGTGAGGTGACAGGTGAAATAGAGTGGGGAAGGGAGCCAATAAAGTCCGAGAGGAAACAGCTGTATATTCTTTGGATTCATATCTTGCTTGCTTATCCTTTCTCACTATCACAGAAGGCAGAGTTTATATAAACAATCCACAGAGCCTTTACGAACTCCCCAACCTGCGGAAACCATTCCCGGAGCGTGCATAAAAAAAGGAGGCCCCTTTCGCTAGGTATTCCGATCATCCCTCCGCGCTGCTTGCCTGGTACTTCCGGCCACTTATACGAATCCTGACATACATTACACAAACTAGGCATCTCCTCTTTGATTGATAATGACTGACAAAGGAAACTAAGATTAATGAGCGGCATGATAGAAAAGGCATAAAGAAAGAATTCTTCGGTGCGGAGTGATTGACGGTGATGTTCATCACAATTGACCTCCCCGAAAGTGGTTCGGAGATGCCGGTTCCCGTCGGTCTTGCCACACATGCCCTTAGGGTGCTGGGTATTCGTTTTTATAGTGGGTCGAGCAGCCCCCCCCCGCTACCTGCTACTGTGTATCTCCGTGGTTTTTCAACAAAATGATTGGTGCATAGTGGATTTGATCACGAAAGATGGGAGAACCAAAGCTTTTATCAATACGAACAGGGAAGGTGGCAAGAAAACAAATTTGATAGAGAACAAATGGGGAATGAGTGATACTTGGGCGCAAATTAAAGATCCGGAAAAAGTGACTTGAAATATCTGTGTTGCAACCATACATTTTGTTTGTCACTTTTTCCGGATCTTTAATTTGCGCCCAAGTAGTCTGTGTACAGAAGATAAAGCAGGAAGAAAAGTGAACATCAGATGGATGATCAAAACAACGAACAAAGAAAACAGGAGTCCTTTTATCCTCCTCAAATCATAAGCTCCCTTTCCGACATACGACCTGAGCATGCCGATTCTCTCCTCGCATTTCCTCCACTCTTCATTCCTGCCGAATCTCCTCGGGCTCATTACCGAGGTGAAATCCCATCTAGCGAGGGTATGGCGGGGCTCTATGCTGTCGGTATCATGATGGACCGAGGGATGGAGAGTTCAGTCGATATCACAAGTGTTGTGGGTGTTGTAGTGGTGATAGTGTGTTCGATGTTGTGGCACCTGGCACTTAAGGTATTTCGCAATGGGTGATCTGCGGTGAACTAGGTATACAGGGTCATGGACGATGTGTATGAAGCTAAGGCTGGTAAAGTAGACATCAAACAAAGGTTGCTTGGAACTAGCTCGTTCTAGTAGCTTGTCATTGAGTGGTTGTCCTCGTGGTAGAAGTTTTCCATCAATGAATCTGTATGTAGTGAGCTGCAAAATTCCAACAGTGGTAACATGCTCAGTGTTCTCAACGGTCCGGGGCCCCCGTAGGGCCCGACGGGGGGACTGCCAAGAGCCCTGGACCGGACGGGACGGCAAAATGCGGTCCACACCCGTCCTGGAAACCTCAGGACGGCCGTCTTTGTGGCGGACGGCGGGCCCTGCAAGGTAAGACATTTTAGCGTGGGGGACGACCAGGGACTG
>Ga0307517_10007717_pt1 | contig 15620 bp, 11 predicted proteins | sample 23_EM_MG_FD_194515 | JGI IMG/M metagenome (GOLD analysis project Ga0307517, IMG submission 194515) | Populus trichocarpa ectomycorrhiza microbial communities from riparian zone in the Pacific Northwest, United States - 23_EM | ecosystem: Host-associated > Plants > Roots > Unclassified | place...
TAGTTTTTCGATAGACATGCAATGCTAAGTTATTTTTTTTGGTTGAAAGGATACAAAAACCTTTGGATTTTAAAAACTGTGAGATCTATTCTATCTTTTCTTTTCAGTTTATATGATGAATATGAATGTTTTCCTATGCTTATTTTATATGATTGTTTAATTTGATTGTTAGAGTGGACTCTAAATTATTATTCTAAACCAATCTACTGCTAAGTTTGCTATCAAAACCGAAGTTGTGATATTTAAACTTGTGAAACGACTAGGTTTAATAATTATGGCAGATCTATGTTGTTAATCTTAAGGAAAATATTCAATTAAATCAAACATAAACTGCAAACAGTCATATTGTCTAGGTTTATCAATCTATCTAGTTCTTAAGGCTGTCATTGAATTAAATTATTAGTTCAGACACTATGATTGTTTAATGGTTAGGGTTAGTTACACTACAAATCGGTTAACTAACTAATGTTAAGGAAAGAAAAATATTCAGAATATAAATTTACATATCGTTTCGATGATCAGTTTAGATTTTCGTATGTGGATGTTTACTTGAGACCAAGGTCTTTCTCTTGATAAGTTTTAAATTTATTTAATTTAGCTTGATTATTTTATTCTGTTTACCATAGCATAGCCTAGATAACTTTAAAACTCCCAAACTTTGAATCGTCTAGCATAAAGACCAGAACTAGATCTTTCTCGTGGGATCGACCCCTTACTTACTCTATACTATCTTGTTTATTTAAGCTAGGGTAATTCATTTGTGTGACCACGACTCGCAATTCCGACTTATCTATTTCTAATCGGTAGCCCCCACTCATATGGCCAACTTATCATTTTCTGATTAATAGCTCTCATTCATGTGACCAACTTATCTCTTTCTAATCAGTAGCCTCCACTCATGTGATCGATTTATCTCTTTTTGATCGATAGCCCCCACTCATATGGATAATTTATTAGTTTTTATCAGCAGCCCCACTCATGTGATTAACTTATTATTTTCCGATCACTAACCCCTACTCATATGACCAATTTATCTCTTTCTGATTAGTAGCCCCCACTTAGGTGGCTAACTTATCATTTTCCTTTTGTAATTCTTTGATATTTCTTGTATATTCTCTCCTTTTGATATTTTTCATTTATTCTCTCCTTTTGTTATTTTTCATTCATCAATTTCTTTATTGAATTGGAAAAACATAATATAAATAAGTAATTTAAGGAAAACATTCTTTTAAATAAAAGTGTAAGGTGGAGAGCACCTATTTGCTACTCCTAATGGTTTAGCTTCTTCTGCCGAAAGAAAGAAACATTAACATTAATTTCAAAATTTTCAAATTTCATGAATTTACATTCATGTTACCCTCTTTCAATTCACATCAATATATCTTATTTGACATTCTATTTACTTAAATTTCAAAGCTTTTCAATTAATTCATTTTTTATTCTCATCACCTTTCTATTTAATCCCTAGTTTTTTAATATATACAATGCCCATTTTATATTTCTTTACATTAAAGTTCCTTTAACTTTGGTTCATAATTTTTATATTGACATAATTACACAACAATATTAATTAATCTTTTTTCACTTTTATTCCTACTTTATGTTTCAAATTCTAAGATTAGGCTTCATATTAATACTTTCCAATACCTCAACCCAACTTACATCTACTACTTTCCAACTTCATCATTACTCATTAAATTTAACACATGTATAATGATTTATGCATGATTTTTACTTTACAACATATACAATATGTCATTTTCCATGTTCAATTCATCATCTATTTTCTTATTTTACTTTCCTACCCCAAATTAGTTTATTTCTCAATTCTACGCAACATTAATACCAATGATCTAGCAATTTAAACAATTACCAACTCAAACACTTTATAAACCTTCATTGAACTTTCATATCCTTATCAAGACATCTAACAAATCATATTACATGCACCATTTCATAATGTCACCTACACACACATTTTAAACTCTTTCATTCACTTCCTTATTATAAAACCATGTTTCTCAACAAGTCAAATAACATGACACAAACATGCACAACCCTAATATCAATCTCACAATTTACTTCCCACGTAATTTTATCAATTAACATACACTTACATCAATTTTATCCTTTATTTTACTCATGGCTGGCTTTAAGCCTAGCAATAATTTTATGCTTTTTCTTAAATTTTTTTAATCCAATTCCACTTAATCTAACTCCTATTTTTCATACATTTCTAATACTCAACTTGTTATTTTTCCTTTTAACTTCCATAACACACATCTCCAATTCCATCCAAAATTCTATAGCTCCCAGTATATTTTCAACTAAATACTTATCCCATATCATATTTCTCATACATATACATCAAAATATCAAACAATTTTACACAACTTAAGCTTAATTCTTCCCTTCCCTAAATTACTTCTCATAGTCGACCCTAGATTTAGGGTTACCCATGATTTTTCTTTAATTTTTCTTTATTATCATATTTTATCTAGTAATTTAATCCTTTTTACTTGAAGCATTTATCATCAAAAGATCCATTTTCCCCAAATCACTAAAACACTCTAACATTGATAAATTGGGGATTTCTTCCCCTAAGCATATAAACAAGCATTAACACGAAACTGAGTTATTAGAACACTCTACCCAATAATTTAGGACTAAAATAGGGAATTCCTTGAAGCTTTCTTCTCCTTCCTTGCTTCCCTCTTCAAATTTCTTTCTTTCTCCCACTAAGACTTTATCCTTTGATTTTCCCCGCTTTTAGGCAAGTTTATGTATGTTTCCTTTACTAATCTTCACACAAAACATTACCAAACCAAGTCTCACCTTTAATTTTAAAGAAAAGAAGAAGAACTTAAAGAAAATTTTGAACCCTTTCTCTCCTTCTTTGGCATTCTAGCCACCAACCCATTTAAAAAGAAGGAAGGTGATTTGTTATTTAAAATTTACAAAAATGTCACTACTCTTTGCTTCAGTGTTATTTTTAAGTAGTTACCCATCCACCGATAATATGTTACATTGTTTAATAACTACAATTTTCAATAATTTACTATTAAACTTCCAAAAATATTTAACCAAAATTTATGGCATATTTGTTTATTTCTAGTGTTTTATTTTTGTAAACCCCCGGTTATAATTTTTCTGGGTTATTAAAAGATGAGAAATTTAACCAATAGTAAAATGAGTTAAATTAAATTATAGAAACCTAAATCAAGATAAAAATAGTAAAATTAATGAAATAAAAAGTGAATATAGTACTAAATTATTGAAAAGAAAAACATTTGTGAAGACAAAATGAATACGTAAGATGAAGAGAGGTCAATATTCAAATAACAGAAGATTGAGAGTTTATGTACAAATGATAAAAATGGGTGGGGATAAATGTGAAATTAACAAGATGTTAGAACTATAAATATCATTCTATTTTCTCTCTTGGAGGGACTGGCAAGAGTAAGAGAGAGTTTAGAGAGAGACTGGAGAGAAGACATATTGATGGCAGAACATCCGACAGCTATAACTCCACCTTTCACCGTTGGATCAGAACGATATTTGGATAAGTTGTTCTCATCCATGTCGTGTACATTGTCACCGGAGGGATTTTCTATATCAGTCCCCGTTTGAGAGATATCAAGGGAGGTAAATATTTGGGAAAATACACATCTGGACAGTCTTCTTTGCTGTCTGTTTCTTCCTTCTGCCACCGTTGGATTATGCTATAATTTGGATATGTTGTTCTTCCTGATTCGTTCTAGATTCTGAACAGTGGAGATCATGAACAAACATTCGGTATAGAAGTTGTGCTTCTCGCATAGTAGGTCTGCAAGTTTGAGGTCAGTTCGGTTAAACCCATATTTCTGGAAATTTCACCATTTGATGAAGTTAATATTTGGATATGTTATACTCATAATAATGCATTATAACTTCAAAGTATGGATTGTTTGGAATATTATTCGTTTGTTATTTATAGTTGATTGAAACTGTTGTCAAGGATTGTGTTTAGAAGAATATTGTTCGGAAAGTTTGTAAAATCGATAAGAATGTTTTATTTTGACAATTAAGAGGGAAGATTGAAATAAATAAGATAAATTGACTCTTATAAAGATATTTTTTGACACTTTTAAACGATATGTGATATGGCCAGGGGTTGAGATAAAAGAGAAAAAGTTAAATTGTGGATGTTGTATGTAAATGGAAAGGTTGATGAATCTGGACAGATTCGTCTCCTGAATTTTGGAGAGAATTCGAGTAGGAGGATGAGAGAATTAGGATTAAGTTTCTTTATAGTCATTGTAGTTTTGGATGATTTTGGAGAGAATTCGAGTAGGAGGATGAGAGAATTAGGATTAAGTTTCTTTATAGTCATTGTAGTTTTGGATGTTAGCTAACTAGGGAAATTGGTCTTGCTCAATATGGAGCTGTAGAACCCCAGCTATGGGTCATCAACCGAGATTGGGTCCTGACAGACCTTGTAGGGTAGTGTTTGTTGATGAGCAATTTTGACTATCTCAGAGGTAGAACTTCGTTCTCATTCCTTTAGAGAATTTGTAGCCTTGTGTATTAGCTTTCCAACGAGATTAATCTCGCTTGAAACGGAGTTCTATAACTCTAGATATAGTTAAAAATATGATGAGTGTTCAGACAGTAACAATTCAATGTCTAGACAGTAATAGTTGGACAGTAACCGTTGAAAAATAACAGTTCAATATCTAGACTAACAGTTGGACAGTAACAGTTCAATGTCTAGACAGTAACGGTTGGACAGTAATAGTTGGACAATAACAGTTCAATGTTTAGACAGTAACAGTTGGACAGTAATGGTTAGACAGTAACAGTTCAAAGTTAGACAGTAACAGTAGACTTTCACTTGAATACTATATGTAAGAATATAAAAGAATTGAGTCATACGAACACTTGCACACTGAGATACTAACTCTGAAAATATACATGATATATGTATGTATGTTATTATAAGGAAATGAACATGCATAGAAGGTAACATATGAGTAATGGATGAATATGGATTCTCTGTAATATCGGCATGAATGAATGATAACTATGGTTGGATAAATGATGACAACATTAATGGGTGTAATGAAAAAAACATAAGATATAAAGAAAGAAATGATTGAAAGAAAGATTTATTAGCTATTGATATGATTATTATAAAATATATCCTTGAATGAGGAAAATTTATGAGATAAGTCTGTGACTGCAGGAGGGACCACCAGTGTGGTGCAACAGCAGCAACAGGGGAGCACACGTAGAGCTTCTACTGTAGGTAGGTGACTTTCACCTTCCTTTTAAATAATGTTGAATAATGAAAATACTTTATCATGAATGTTATTGTATTGTGCTAATTCAGATATCAGACTGTCAAATGCTTAAATGTTAACAAATGATTAGCTTCGGCTAATGGCATCCGAAGGGATGGCCGGGATAAATGAATGATTAGCTTTGGCTAATGGCATCCGAAGGGATGAGCGAGACAAATAATTGATTAGCTTTGGCTAATGGCATCCGAATGGATGATCGGGACAAATGAATGATTAGCTTCAGCTAATGGCATCTGAATGGACGACCGGGACAAACAATTGATTAACTTCGACTAATGGCATCCGAAGGGATGACCGGGACAAATGAATGATTAGTTTTGGCTCATGACATCTGAATGGACGACTGGGACAAACAGTTGATTAGCTTTGGCTGATGGCATTTGAAGGGGATGGCCGTGGTGAGTGAACGGTTAACCTTGACAAATGATGTCTTAAGAGGATGGCCGGATTTAAGATTATGGCTGATTGTAAGAATTGGTGCATCTATATGTACTGCAAGTTGTGTATACCAAGATCATGAAGGAACTATAAATGTCACGCTTCAAACATGAGATAATGTTAATGCTTCATTTAACTGCTAGGCTGTTTTCTTATTATTATTATTATTATTATTAAGTAATTGCATTCTTGTAAATGTTTTGTACTGCAGTAGGGACGTCATACCAACAAGGTGCCTAGGAAACCCAATACACGGGAACCTACTTTTGCAATGAATCATGTAGTTGCATTCTAAATCATGATGTATTTTATATGAATCAATGTACTGAATGTATAACTATTATTAGATCCTTTTAGATTAAATTCATGATGACTATTCATAGGATAGAATACAAACTCATGTCTATGCATGTATATTTTAAATGCGAACTTCTAATCATGCAAACATAATATTATGAGTTTATGTAAAATTCACTTTTAAATGAAATGTTGATTGTTGTTGATGTATGGATTGTATATTGATGATGTGAAGGGAACATGTTCGCCGATTACCGACACGATGTGTGTCAATTACAAAAAAAAAAAGAAAAAATTTACTGTTGTTTTGGGCTTGAAAAGCCGGGTTGTTACAATTTTTCTGTCAAGAATTTCCACCTAAGTACATAAATTTACAAATTTTAAATCCAGAAGTCTATAATTATTTTATTTGAATTAAAAATTATTTATATTTAGTTTAATGTTTCCCATACAAATTCTTGAATTTTAGTTTAGGGGTTTACATAGCCAATTGGTTGGTTACATGTAGCACTGATTTTATCATGTAAAACATATTTATTATCAATAAAGATTTTTGTTATCTTTAATATTTGTTTATATTTAATTAATAAACCTAATGTTTAGTAAATGAATTTTGAGTAAGATAAAGTCTATTAGACAAAAATATTTTGCAAATGAAATTATAAAGTTGTTATAATTATGAGATTTGAATTGCATTAAAGCATTGTTCCTAAATGTTCTTAGTCAATGTTCTATTAATACTAAATATTAATTAGAGTTGTTGAGACCGATACATATTATGTTCTTTTTTTTTATATGAAAAAAAGCAGCTACTCTTATAAACTAAGGTATAAAAGATTCAAGAAACTAATATGTAAATGCTTGTTAGATGACATGTACACTGAACTGACTCATATAAGAATCCTAGATAAAGAGATCACCTATGATTATGGAAAGACTTGCATGAAAATTATGCAAACGATCCTTAGACTTGAGATTACTAAGTTATCTTATATAGAAAATATTATGCTTTGATCCTGATTACACGTTGTTCTAATAAAGGGTAACAAATGAGCAGATATTATGTATAACATTAACTATATGAAGGTATTTGAGTAATCAATAGAGAATTCATCATCCTAGGTGAATTAGAGAAAATATTTCATATGTTCTCAAATAGTATTGATTGTTAAATTTTTAGCCAAGGTGTAATAAGATTTGAAAAGAGTTTTAAATCTTATTCAAAGAATCAATGACTATAGTGTTGAGAACAAGATTTAATAAAGCAAATATACTACATGCTATAATATCTAAATCAGAATATTCACGATGAAAGGATAATAATAACACTAAGAAACTGGTCATTGAAAAGTTAAGTCAAACAAACTATGAATTTTCTAATATTTGAAGGATCATGATAGGTTGTTAGACATTGTACTTGATCTTCAAATATAAATTAATTAATTGTTGAATTAATAATAAATTAAATTATTTAATTAATTTAATCATATTTTATTTAGGATTGTGATTTATATTTGAGCAAACTTATTATAGAACCTAATGGGTCACACACATAAGAACTATTAGTCATAAATTAAAATGAGATAATTAATCAAGTGTGACTTGATTGTAAATATGTTTTATGAATTGAGGACTGGAATGTAATTAATATAGGAGATTACAATTCTAGACCTAGAAACAATTAAGTAAGGACTTGATTGAATAAATTTATAAAATTATCCTAAAATAATAAATGTGATATTATTTAATGGACAAATTGATATTTTACAGTTTATAGGGCTTCTTAGGTTTCATTATAATTAAAATGTTATGCCTCTTATTTTCTATATAATACAGATACACCTGAGACACAAAAGAAAAGAGATAGCTCCCAAAGGTATATCAATCCTTCTCTCCTAAAAAAGTTTAAGAGATTTCTCATTATGGTTCATGTAATTTACCATTAGAGACCAAACTCTTAGACGACTTATGATTTGCGACAACCGAGCCTTGAAGTAAATATTCAAAGTAAAAAAAAACATATAATTTTCAGGTAATCTTTATATAAATTCTAAACAATGTTATATTTATTTAACGGGATAAACATGATCCTTGAAACTTCTTAAAAATATTAAATTTATCATATAAAACCTAACAATAGACACTACTGATACTAAAATACAAATAGTAGAAAAAAAGTTTTTTTTTAATTTTTTTTTAGGATGAAGATGACTACGCTTTGCTTAGCCAGACCTTCCTGGTGAATCACTAGCCATAGCACGAACCAGGTAACTGGACATCTATTTCAAGGATTTCAGACAGTACAGGCCAAACCAAGGCTCAGCTAAGGAAGCAACGCTTTGTCAACTTCGGAAAGGAGCAATTATCAAATTCTGCTTGGCGGCCTCCAGTTCATGATAGAATGTCATCGCCTGAGGGTTCATCTGTACTTAACCTCTCAAGGCTGAGAATTTCTTCTCTGTACTTTTTCCCCTTCACTCATCAGATGATGTTGTTGAACTTTTAAAAGAGCTGGAAGAATCTCAATCATCAAACTGATTCGAGTTTACTGGTTTCCTCGGTGCTCATTACACAATCTTTATATTTACCTATGAAATTTTTTGTTGGTATTTGTATTATTATTTCATTGGTAATTAATTTACCAACAGAATTATAGATGAAAATGCTCCATCGGTGAATCTTTTATCTAGTAATTTTTTGTCTGTTGGTAATAAAAAAATATTATTACTGATAGATTTACTGACAGAAAAAGCATGAAAAGAAAATTACCCGCTTCATTCCGACGGTATTTTTCTCGGAAAAATACCGTATGTAATTCCGTCGGTGATTATTTAACAATATTTTTTAAAAAATCTATTTTACAAAACTATAAAATAATTAAATTAATATAGATCAACACTCTATAATACTCAAAACTGAGTTGCTTGGAAAAAAAATCAACTCAAACAAATTTGCAATAAATAAATAACACAAAAAACTAAATTCAACTAAAAAAAATTCATATGAAAAAAATAAAGTTGCGATTGCTAAAAATTTAAAAATCCTATAAATAAATCAACTAAAAATTGATCTCATATGAAGAAAAAAAAATCTTACAACAACATTCATACAATTATTAAGAACAAAAAAATTTAAAAATAAAATAAAAAACGAATATAGTGAAAAAAAACATGAGAAAGGAAGAAAAAAAATATCTTACCTTAATGTAGTTGCAAGTGAAGCTGATAATAGAAAAAAAAACAAATTCATAAAGTATAATAATTTAAAAAAAATTGAGAAGATAAAAGAAGAAAGGAGAAGAAGACATACCTGAGCATGGAGGAAAAAAGAAGGAGTTGAGGAGAGAAGAGAAGAGAAGAGAAAGAAAGGGATGTGATTTTTTTACATATGGGGAAGAAGAAGAAGAAGAAGAAGAAGAAAGGAGGTCCGTCTGTTGTGAAATTAGGCATTCTATGCTTTTTATTGTGACGTTTTATCGATGAGTAATTAAATATTGATATTTTTAATCATTCTGTCGGTGATTTTGTCTGTAATATTTAATTTAAATTTTTAATTTAATAAAAAAATTTCAGAAACCGTCAAATATCACTAACGACTTTTCAATATGTCGGTGATTCCGTTTGTAATATTTAATTTAAATTTTTAATTTAATCAAAATTTTTCAGAAACTCGCCAAATAACACCGACGATTTTTTAATCCATTGGTGATTTTGTCTGTAAAGAACAGTAATTAACAGTTCCAGAGCTCTCTGGAAAATACCAATGGAATTTTCTGTTGGTGATTCCTTTTGTAATTGACATGATGAACAGTGTTAACAGTTTACCAACGATTTAATTATTGTTGTTGGTATAAATGCCACGTCATCGTATTTTTTGGCTTTGTTTTAATTATTTTTTTCCCACTGTAATTCTCTCGGTATATATCGAGGGAATATTTTCATCGGTAAAATTCACTGCAATTTACCAATGAAATATTTCCGTCGGTATTTCCGTTTGTATTTATTAATTTTCTGGTAGTGGCTATAGTTCAGAAGCTTTAGAAAAGAAGAAAGGATCGTTCGTTATTATTGGTGATCGGAGATAGCAGAGAGTCCATTATCAAGTTGATTCAAGTTATCTTATCTCCCTGTTGATTCAATTTAGAAGTTTGAGAGCCTGACTGAGGATCTAGAGATTAAGGAATGGTGATTTATGGCAGCTGAAAGATATGCTTTTATCTGCACATATTAGTCTCTCCCAACTACCCTTTTCGCAGGCACATATTTCTGCCGGAATGGTCTTAGGATAGTTCAGCGTTCGAATTTTGAATTAGAGTAAAAAGCGGCATTAAAACAAAAGGCAAAAAATAATTCCTGTCTTTGACAGCAAATTTAGCATCTAGAAGTTACATGACCAGAAAATTAGTATCCAGATTTGCTATCTCCCCGTTCGATGAAATCATTGCTCTAATTTCCGCGTTGTTATGTTTTAGTGATACAATTTAAATCTTCTGAAGGCTAATAGTACTTCAATGGGATCAAATATTTGCAGACCAAAGAAGGCTTCAAGTTCAGAAGGTTGTCCAGAAATGGCTTTAGTGTATTGGCGCTAAAACAGACTCATCTCCTGCAGACAATCAAGGAGAGAATCAATCCAAGCATTAAGGAGAAAATCATGACATTACAGTTGATTGTGCAAAGTTTGTTTAGGAATTGATTAATTCTAATTATAGTATGTAATTCCTTGTATAGCCTGTAACAGCTATTTCCTTATTCTCCTCTGTTGTAAAGCTTTCCTATATATAATACTCCAACGCCATATGCAATTGTTGTGGTTGATAATTATTGATTTACGAAGCCTTACATGGTATCAGAGCTATAAGATTAACCTCCATTCGATCCTATGGCCTTAGAAAACTCTTCTTCTACTCTCTCCTTCAACACCGTGGCTCACATGGTTACTATCAAACTATCCTCCACCAACTTCCTTCTTTGGCGTAGTCAAGTGGTTCCTTTATTGCAGTGTCAAAAACTTTATGGATATGTTGATGGCTCAACACCAATGCCTTCTGCTGCCACTGATCTTGCAGCTCATAATATTTGGAAGCAATTTGATCAGCTCGTCATGAGCCTTCTGCTTTTTTCTCTCACAGAGGAAGCACTTTCTATTACCATTGACTTTACAACATCAAGAGATGTCTGGAACTCTCTTGAAACTACTTTCAGCCAAAAATCTAAGGTCCGTGAACTTCAAATAAAAGATGAACTTCATCTAATAAAGCGTGGCTCTTATAGTATTTCTGAATAATCTCGAATATTTAAGGCTCATTGTGATCAATTATCAGCAATGGGACGTCCATTTGAAGATACTGACAAAGTGCACTGGTATTTACGTGGTTTAGGCCATGAATTTTCAACTTTCTCCATCACTCAACTCTCTTTAACCCCTATTCCTAGTTTCAAGGATATTGTTCCTAAAGTAGAGAGCTTTGATCTTTTTTCCAAGTCTATTGATTATATTACAGGGGTCCCTGCGTATGTAGCAAATTTCTCTCCTGCACCTTCAAACCGATATGGAAACTCTAACAACTATCAACACAAATATAAAGGAGGACCATGAAAGGGAGGAAACCATAGCAAGCAGCAGTATAAACATCCTCCTCGATGCCAAATCTGTCATGAGGAAGGACACTATGCCACAGATTGCAACCGCAGATACATCAAACCTGATGCTAATCTTGATGAAGATCTTGCCCACTATACCATTAGCAATGAACCTGTATATTGGTATATAGACACGGGTGCATCAGCCTACATGACAACTGATGCATCTCAATTAACTTGATAAGGTGGAACCTTACACTAGTAAGGACAAGGTTATTGTTGGTAATGGATCCTCTCTACCCATAACATATACTGGTTCTTGCTCCCCCACTCCCAATCTTCAATTAAATGATGTTTTTGTCGTCCCAACCTTGACTAAAAATCTGCTCTTTGTCAGTAAACTAACCCATGACTATCCTTTATCCGTCTCTTTTACTAACAATGATTTTATCATACAGAATCTTCAAACTCGAAAGGTGGTGGCAAGCGGTAAACATGTTGATGGTCTTTATGTACTGAAGCGTGGACACCAAGCCTTCTCTGCTGTTATTACCAAATTCAGTCTTTGTAATTCCTTTGCCATTTGGCATGCACGTTTAGGACATGTCTCCTCCACAATAATTTCCATTCTTAATAAACAAGGTTCCCTGTCCCTCTCTTTTATATTGCCGAATCCATCTCTGTGTGTTAGTTGTCAAAAGGCTAAAAGCCATAAATTGCCATTTCCAACAAGTGACAGTCGCTCCAACACCATACTTGGTCTTATACATTGCGATCTATGGGGTCCAACACCCATAACTTCCATCTCAGGATATCGATATTATGTTATCTTTATCGATGATCACTCACTTTTTACTTGGTTTTATCCATTAAAACACAACTGATTTTTACCAGACATTCCTTAACTTTCAATCTTTGGTTAACAATCAGTTCTCAACGAAAACAAGGATTTTCCAAAGTGATGTGGGCGGGGAATTCATTAGTAAGAATTTGCAGTCTCATTTCACTAAAAGTGGAATTCATCACTAGTTCTCATGTCCCTATACACCGTCTCAGAATGGTAAAGTAGAGAGAAAACACAGGCATATCACAGAAACAGGTCTCACAATGCTGTTTCATTCCACTGTTCCTCTTCACTTCTGGGTTGAAGCCTTTAGTACTACAGTCTTCATCATTAACCGCTTGCCAACAATAGTCTTGAATGGGACATCTCCTTTTAAAATTCTGTATGGTAAGTCTCCTCTCTATACTACCTTTCGAATCTTTGGATGCTTATGTTTTCCAAACTTGCGTGATTATGCCAAGCATAAGTTTGAACCAAGAAGTCTTCCTTGCATTTTTCTTGGTTATCACACTTCCTACAAAGGGTTTCGATGTCTTGATCCTGTTTCTCATTGAGTGTTTGTCACTCGACATGCTCTGTTTGATGAGAATGTATTCCCATTTTCTTCTTCCAATATGCAACCCTCCTCTACCATCTCAGATTTTATTGCCTTTCATGATCCCACTTCATCGCATCCTGTTATGTCCAGTACTAACTCTTCTACAAGACCTTCATCTTCATCATCAGTAACTTCGTCCATGCCGTGTAAATCATGTGCTTTGGAACTGCTTCCATCTCCAAGCTCATCAATTTTAGTGCCACTTGTCTCTACTCCTAGGAAGAGCAACTTCCAGCAATCCCAATAGAATCAACTTCACATCAAAATTCTCATCCCATGATCACTCGTGGCAAAGCCGGCATCTCAAAATCCAAACATTACAGTTATATTTGTCAGATCCCATCATCTCCTTTATTATCATCTCTTTTAGTTATGAAGGAGCCAAAGGGTTTCAAGAGTGCTGCCAAGTCCCCAGAATGGCTTGCTGCCATGGAGGATGAAATTCATGCTCTCAAGCTCAATCAAACATGGGAACTAGTTCCCGACCACCTGCTACTAATGTGGTTGGATCCAAATGGGTGTTCCGCACCAAATATCATTTGGATGGTTCCATTGATCGGCTCAAAGCACACCTTGTTGCAAAAGGCTGTACTCAACTCTATGGCCTTGATTTTAATGACACCTTTAGTCCAGTTGTTCGAGCATCAACAGTTCGCATTGTTCTCTCCATTGCAGTATCTCGTGGCTGGAACATACGTCAGCTTGACGTGAAAAATGCATTCTTGTATGGTCTTTTGCAAGAACATGTTTATACGGAACAACCACCGAGCTATGCTGATTCCTCTCATCCAAATCATGTTTGTCATCTTAAAAAGGCAATCTATGGCTTGAAGCAAGAAAAAGAGCATGGTTTCATTGGTTTAGCCATTTCCTACTCACTGTTGGCTTCAATAGCAGTCAAGCTGATTCCAGCTTATTTGTTTATTCATCAGCTCACGAGATTATTTACTTGTTGTTATATGTCGATGATATTATCATCACAGGCAGCAATATGTCCCTCATTGATACTTTCATTCACAAGCTACGTCATGAGTTCTCCATGAAGGATCTTGGCACTTTGAATTATTTCTTGGGTCTAGAAGTCACTCATTCTGCAACTGGGATATTTCTGAGTCAACTAAAGTATATGAGAGATCTTCTACTTTGAGTTGACCTCCTTGATTCCAAACCGGTTGGCACTCCCATGATTGTTTCCCAACATTTAACTACTGATGGCAATCTTTTTCATTCCCCTACTACCTATCGATTCTTAGTTGGTGCACTTCAATATCTAACCATTACTAGGCCAGATATTACACATGCAGTAAACTAAGTAAGTCAATCATGCATGCCCCAAGCGAACACCATTTCCAGGCTGTTAAAAGGATCCTCCGATATGTTAAAGAAACTCTTCACTTTGGTCTCAAAATCACTCCATCCACCACCTTCAACATCTCAGCTTTCTCAGATGCCAACTGGGCTAGCTGTCTAGATACAAGTCGATCAACATCTGGGTATGCCATCTTCTTGGGTGATAATCTAGTTTCCTGGACATCTAAAAAGCAATCTACTGTCTCTCGCTCTTCTGCAGAATCTGAATACAGAGCATTAGCCCTCACTGCAGCCGAGGTCAAATGGTTGTTAAACATTCTTCAAGACTTACACCTTCAACCATCATATTCATTACAAATTTAATGTGTTTAAAAAACAAAATTAAACTAGAATAGCGGCGGAGCTGGAGGAGGAGGAGGAGGAGGAGGCTGGTTGTTCCCGGGACCGTACGACCAAAAAGGAGCTGCACAAGTATCATCACTCATCTTTGATCTCAACTCCATGACTATTTGACGGAGCTCATCATAATTCATCGAGAGTTGTTGATATTGTTGTTTCAAGGCAACCAACTCCTCAGACTGGGTGCTCGATACTAATGGAGAACTCCCAACGGTTGAGACACTACGAGCCGAACGCAAGTTTTAAGCGGTAGTGTTGGAGAGCTCGTAGACCCGATTTTTATCGGGTCCACCAGACGATCCCACCTCCATCCACAAATCTGGATCGAAATCTGGATGGGTCGAAGGATGGTTCCCATATCTCTCCCTCAACCGGCTATTATAGGTCTCCTGAAATTTTTTTAAAAAATCATCATTCAAGATGCAATTCAAGAAAATAATAACTTACAAAATAAAATGAATGAACGAACATACCACGAAGTGCTGAGCACGGTTGTCCACAAACTGCTGCACCCCTTTTTGGCGGTCTTGACTTCGCATATGCGCCTCTACAAACAGCTCCATTGGACTCGGCTCACGTCCAAAAGACGCAGCCTGTAAGGAAAAAATAGGTTGAAAGTTAAATATATTATAAGGAACGACAAATTAATTAACGATATATTTCATTAAAATTAATCTTACCATCCGCTTTGCATATGCGCTGAATGGGACGGATCCGCCAATGTGTGTCGTCACCGAACCATGAATTTGCCGGTTCCGGTTGTCGGCACCGGACTGTGAGCGCCGTGAGAACCGCTCTGAGGTCACGTG